>Ga0194124_10003475_pt1 | contig 16454 bp, 17 predicted proteins | sample TA2KigCas0mmetaG_FD_148605 | JGI IMG/M metagenome (GOLD analysis project Ga0194124, IMG submission 148605) | Freshwater microbial communities from Lake Tanganyika, Tanzania - TA2015031 Kigoma Deep Cast 0m | ecosystem: Environmental > Aquatic > Freshwater > Lake | place: Tanzania: Lake...
CCGCCTATAACAAAGCCGTACAAGCACTGCTTTTCGGCAATGGCAGTCCTGTGCTTACAAGTGGCCGGGTGGTGACCATTGATGCCCTCGGTGGAACTGGGGGCCTTCGGGTGGGGGCGGAATACCTACGCCGGCTCTGCCCAGATAGCCGAGTTGCGATTAGTGACCCGACCTGGGAGAACCATCGGGGGGTCTTTGAGAGTGCTGGCTTTACTGTCCAGAGCTACACCTATTACGACCCGCAGAGCCACGGCCTGGATTTCGGTGGCATGGTCCAAAGCCTAAAAGGCATGCCGGAGCGGACGATCGTGCTGCTGCATGCGTGCTGCCATAACCCCACGGGTGTGGATCTCAATCTTCAGCAGTGGGAAGAAGTCGTCGCCCTGTGCAAGGCCAAGCAATTCATTCCCTTTCTCGATTTAGCCTACCAAGGCTTTGGCGATGGGATCGATCAGGATGCCGCTGCCGTGCGCCTGTTTGTTCAGTCCGAAATGCCGTTTCTGGTGGCCAGCTCGTTTTCAAAGTCCTTCTCCCTTTACGGGGAACGGGTCGGCGCGCTCTCACTGATCACCGCCGATGCAAATGAGGCCGCCCGCGTGCTGAGTCAGATCAAGCGGGTGATTCGCACCAACTACTCCAATCCGCCGACACATGGGGGCGGAATTGTGAGCGATGTGCTCAACAGCCCCGAGCTGCGTGCGCTCTGGGAGCAAGAACTCGGCGAGATGCGCGATCGGATTCGGCAGATGAGGGTAGCCTTTACCGAAAAGCTCAAGGCCCTGGGCACGAAACAGGATTTTTCCTTCGTAACAAAACAGCGCGGCATGTTCAGCTTCTCCGGCCTAAGTGCCCAGCAGGTCGACCGTCTGCGCGAAGAGCATGCGATCTACGCCATCAGCACAGGCCGCATTTGTGTTGCGGCTTTGAATTCCAACAACATCGATCGGGTTGTTCGGGCTGTTGCCAGCGTGCTGTAAACCCTGCCTGACCGGGCTAGCGTAAAACCTTACGGACTTTTCCCGAGTGACCCCGGGAGAGCGTCTCCCGACAATAAAAGCTCTTCGTCGGGGAGGCCCATGCAGCGCGCACAAGAGGCCGAGTTCGGATCGGTCGCATCAGAGCTTCGCATCGCGATTTGCGATGACTGGGAGCAGTGTGCGCTGTCGCGTGCGGATTGGGGGGAGCTGCAGCAGCTCGCCGACATCCAATTTTTTTCCGCGCCGTTTCAGTCCGCAGAAGATGCAATCCGTAGGCTCGCGGATTTTGATGCGATCTGCCTGATGCGTGAGCGGACAGCTTTTCCCAAAGAGGTTATCGATCAGCTGCCCCGCTTAAAGCGATTACTCTTTACTGGCGAACGCAATGCGGCCGTCGATATCGCACATGCGCGCAGTCTTGGCATTGAAGTCAGTGGCACTGCAAGCGGCGCCAATAAAGCCTCTACCGCGGAACACACATGGGCCCTGATTCTGGCTGCAACACGTCGGATCGTGCCCGCGATGCAGGCCGCGCAGCAAGGACACTGGCGGCCGGCGGATGATGCCCGCTATCCACTGCCGGATGTTTTAGAGGGAGACCGGATCGGCGTCATCGGCCTTGGCGCAATTGGCAGCCGCGTCGCACGCATTGCGCAGGGCTTCGGCATGGAGGTTGTCGCCTGGAGCCAGAACCTGACGGATCAGCAGGCGGCCTCGCTGGGGGTGCGTCGTGTCGAGAAAAATGAATTGATTGCGACATCAAAAGTCATCAGCCTGCATCTGGTGCTCTCGGATCGCACGCGGGCAGTGATCGGCCAGACCGAGTACTCACTGATGCGCCGAGATGCGCTGCTGGTCAATACCTCACGGTCCGGGCTGATCGACCAAGAGGGGCTCATTGCCGCGCTGGATTCAGGCCGGCCAGGCCATGCTGCATTGGATGTATTCGATCAGGAGCCGATCGCCAAAAATCATCCCCTGCTCACACATCCCTGCGTCACCCACACACCCCATCTTGGCTACGTCGCTGCGCCTGTAATGGAGACCTTCTACCGTCAGTTGGCAGGTGATCTCACGGTCTGGTCGCGGCGGTGGCTCGAATCGAACACGGCCTCGGAAGGCTATCGGCCCGCATCATCAGACTCGGGAGTGACGCCCAGCGCGATCAAAAAACGCGACACCATATTGTAGGCGGCAATTACGCCGACCAATTCCACCAGTGGTGTTGCGCCTAAGGCCCGATGCAGACGTTGCATCAACTCCGCAGGCACTTTGATATCCCGTGTCATATGACATGTGAGCGCAATCGCATCCTGCTCAAGTGCAGAAAAAGCGGATAAGTCGGCATCCGCATTGCCGATCGATCTGAGCTGCTTGACCTGCGCTTCTGTGCCCCCTGCAGCGAGAAGCTCGGGTGCATGATGAATGAATTCATACTCCGCGCCGTTGAGAACCGCAACACCGCACATCGCGATTTCACGCAGCGTTGCTGGCAACGACAGATCGCGTCGCACGGCACCCATAAAGATGTTCCAGCCGCGGGCATAGGGAATGCTATGCAGCAGCATGCGATCCAGATTGATAAATTCCCCGCCCCGTCTGGCCCTGATCGCATTGACGAGCTCAGCCGGCTCCTGAAGATCGGCGGGAACATAGGGAATCATGGGCTGCATGGCGACCTCTTGAATCAGAATGTGGGGCCCTTACTCTAGGGCCTTTTACTGGCCTGGAGGGGCCATGTCGAATGGTGTAAACTTGCGGGCTGTTTTGATCCTCGATAGCTCAGTTGGTAGAGCACCGGACTGTTAATCCGTAGGTCCCTGGTTCGAGCCCAGGTCGGGGAGCCATCTTCTCTCGGTCCGCAGCGCTGCCAACCGCGCCTACCTTCAAAGATCACCCACTATGTCAGATGGCACCCTCATCGTCGCGCTGGAAGGTCTGCTGATTTTCGGTGGTGTGCTGGCCTTTGGGATCTGGCAGCTGCGCAGCATCAAGAAAGATCAAGAAGCCGCGCGTCGTCAGCGCAACGAAACTCCTGCAAACGATAAGGAATCCTCATGATGCCGGCCGCTGAATCGATCAACCCGATTACCGAGGCCATCCAGCTGGCGATCGCACCGGTCTTTCTGCTCACGGGTGTCGCCGGGATGCTCAATGCACTTGGCATTCGGCTTGCACGGGTGATCGATCGTGGCCGTGCGCTGGAGGACATCCTGATCCAGAGCAGCCCATCCAAAGAGCCCCGATTTGATCAGTTCATGATCGAACTCCAGTCGCTGGATCAGCGCCGCAAGATTATCAACGGCGCCACCGCCTTGATGGTGTTGTGTGCCGTACTGATTGGGTTAACGGTGGTGGAGCTCTTTTATTCCACTGGGCTGCAAGGCCGGCTGCAGCTGTCGCACTGGGTCGCGACAACGTTTTTGCTCGGGTTTGGCTGCTTCATCGCCGCCTGCGTGCTGTATCTGGTTGAAATTATTCTTGCCTCTCGCAGCATTACGCTTTTCAAGAAGAGGCCTTAAACGGGCTGCTGCGATGCAGCCCGTAATCAAATAACGGAAACAGCAGGCAGCCCGCACCCAGCGCTGCGAAACCGATCGCCCAATCAGCCGCAGAGGCCCCGCCGCCGGAGAGATCCAACGCAGCGCCAAACACTGCTGGGCCAATCACACCACCCACACCAAATCCGATCAGTGAATACAGGCCCATCGCCGCCCCCTTCACCTCGGGCTGGGCCGATGCCACCAGTCCCGCGGTGAGTGTGGCGGAATCCGCCATGATCAGCATGGAATAAAGCAGAAAGAGTCCAAATACCAACCACCAGCCCACGCCGGCGGCAAACGCCATCAGTACGCCAATTACCGAAGTCAGTCCCATCACCATCACGATCCATGCTCGGCGGCCGATCCGCAAAGCGACCTCATTGCCGAGAATCGATGCCGGTACAGAAAACACACTGACGATCGCTGCAGCTGTTGCAGCAGAAACGACTGTCAGTGTTCCCGCAGGCAGAAGACTCACGCTAAAGGTAAGAAATGCAACCGACCAGGCCCGTGAACCAAAAAGTTCGGCACAGTGAACGCCATACCCCACGGTGTAGCCGAGGCATTGCCGATCCCGCAGTACCGCCTGCCAGGTATGAATCGGGAATAGGCGCTGCACTGACCAAGCCACTGCGGCCGGATGCCGTTCGTGGGCCAGTGGCCGGGTGCTGGCGAGCACCAGCAAGGCCGCCATCAGTGGGCCCAATCCACAGAGAAAAAAAGTCCAATGGGTACCGAGTCGCGGCAAGGACTGGCCCGCGATCAGCAACGACGATGCAGCCCCAAGGCCGAAAAAAGCAGTGTAAAACGCAACAAACCTGGATTGCTCACGTCCGCGGGTCCGGTCGGACAGAATCTTCAGGCCGGGCATATAGGTGGCTGCAATGCCCATGCCCAAAAGCACCTGAAAAAATAACGCCGAGAGAAAGCCTTCCGCACCCAGCGCAAAGCCGAATCCGGCCGATGCTGCAATGAGACTGCCCGCGGTGTATATCCGGCGGGCATCCATCACATCCGTGAGACTTGACCAAGTCGAGACCGTCGCGACATAGCCGATAAAAAAACCACTTGCGATCCAGCCGGCCTCGCTATTGCTGAGAGACCATTCCTGCTGAAGCTGCGTCAGCGCGACTGCGTAAGTCGAAAACCCCAACAGCGAAAGAATATGGGCCAGCAGCAGAGAAACGGCAACACGCTTCACCTGCATGGGCGGCTACCGCGTGACCCTAAACCAGGCGGCATACATCGCTGGAAGCGAGAGCACGGTGAGTACCGTCGCCAAAATTAACCCCCCCATGATTGCCACCGCCATCGGACCCCAGAATACGCTATTGGAAAGCGGAATCATTGCCAACACGGCAGCGGCTGCCGTCAGCACGATTGGCCGAAAACGCCGCACGGCGGACTCAATTACCGCGGAGCGGTCGGGAATGCCACGCCGCCGATCCTGCTCAATTTGATCAATCAGAATCACCGAATTGCGCATGATCATGCCGGATAGGGCGATCACCCCCAGCATGGCGACAAACCCAAAAGGCCGATCCAGCACCAGAAGCGAAACCGCTGCTCCGGCAATTCCCATTGGGCCGGTTAAAAACACCAGCACTGCCCGTGAAAAACTCTGCAGCTGAATTACAAGCAGTGTGAAAATAATAAAGAGCATGATCGGCATTCCGGCAGCAATCGAGAGCTGACCCTTTGAGCTCTCCTCTACCGCCCCACCCACCTCAATTCGAACCCCTGCCGGCAGTTTCGAATTCATCGGTTCGAAGGCCTTCAGCAACGCCGACGTCATGGTTGCGCCCTGCACGCCATCGATGACATCGGCCTGCACGGTCACTGCATACTCGCGGCCTTCGCGCCAGATGATGCCGGGTTCCCAGACAGGCCTCACCGTTGCGACCTGATGTAATGGCACCGCCAATCCCGACGCCGAAGGAATCAGAGTCTCAGAAATCTGTGCAGTCTGCAGGCGTTCATTCTGTGGCAGTCGCAACACAATCGGCAAAAGCCGATCGGCCTCGCGATACTGGCCAACGGGCACGCCGCTGAATTGCGCCGCCAGCACCTGCGCCACCGACTGGGCTGACACACGGAACTGCTGCGCGCGGGCCGGATCAACATCGACACGGACCACGGCAATCTGCTCATTCCAGTTATCGTTAACGCCCAATAGCCGCGCATCCTGCCGCATCGTGGCCTTTAAGTCTTCAGCCACCGCTTTAATGATTTGAGGCTCAGGCCCCACCACTCGAAACTGCACCGGATACGGAACAGGCGGCCCATTGGGCAAAAGCCGCACGCGGATTCTGGCCTCGGGAAAGGCCTGCGGCAGCTCGCGACTTAAAAACCCGATCAGCCGTTTACGATCCTCTGCTGTCTTTGTCACCACAACCGCCTGCGAGACATTGCTGCGGGGAAGAATCTGATCCAAAGGCAAAAAGAATCGGGGCGCGCCAGTTCCCACCCAGAACGTCACCGAAGCGACACCCGGGGCCTCCAGCATTCGGCGTTCGAGTCGCTTTGCGTATTCCTCTGATGCGGTGACGCTTGCACCCTCCGGCAGCCAGACATCGACCATGATTTCCGGCCTGGAGGAATCCGGAAAGAATTGCTGCTGCACACGCGACATGCCAAAGGTGCCCAACAACAGCACCACGATGGTGATGGCAATCGTCGTCTTACGGTAATCGACACACCAGGCCACGACGGACCTCAGATGTCGATAAAAGGGCGTATCGAAATGCTCCTGCGGTACGGTGGCATTGGTCTTCGGAGCCCGCAGCATCCGATAGCCCAGATAGGGCACAAAAATCACCGATACAAACCACGAAACGATTAAGGCTGCAGCCGTCACCGCAAAAATCGCGAAGGTGTATTCACCCACCGTGGACTTGGCAATTCCAATGGGAAGAAAACCGGCTGCTGTGATCAGCGTGCCGGTCAACATTGGCATCGCAGTTAAGGAGTAGGCCGCAGTCACCGCTGAGATCCGGTCTTCGCCCTCTTCAAGCTTTCTCACCATCATCTCCACCACGATGATGGCGTCATCCACTAAAAGCCCCAGCGCGATAATCAGCGAGCCGAGCGAGATCTTATGTAAGCCCACACCCCAGAGCTTCATAATCAAAAATGTCACGGCAAGCACCAGCGGAATACTGATGGCCACGACGAGCCCAGGCCGCGGATCGATTCGCCACGGATGCCGATGCAGGCCGAGGGCCAGAAGGCTTACACCGAGCACAATCACAATGGCCTCGGTCAGTGTTTTTACAAACTCATTCACCGAGCGGGCCACCACCTGCGGCTGATCCTGGACCTGAGACAAACTGACGCCTGCAGGCAATTCACTCTGAATCTGTGCGAGTCGGGTCTTCAGCCGCTCACCCAAGGCAACAATGTCACCGCCCCGGCGCATTGAGACTCCGAGCGCGACCACTTCCTGGCCCTGAAAGCGAACCTTTGTCTGTGGCGGGTCCAGCGTCTGGCGGCGAATCTCGGCAATGTCGCCAAGCCGTATGAGCTGACCACCCGATCGCAGTGGCATCTCGCGCAAGGCCTCCAGCGAGCCCACCGCCCCTTCTACACGCAGGGTGAGATCGCGCTGATCAGTCGACAGCGTACCGCCCGATTCAATCGCGTTTTGTGCGCCAATCTGATTGGCGACCTGGGCAACGGTGAGCTGATATTGCGCAAGCCGGCGCCGTGACAATTCGATATAGACCCGCTCTTCCTGGAGTCCATAGATCTCAACTTTTCCAACATCCTCGGTCCGCAATAATTCTTGCCTGACCTGATTGGCAAAATCTCGGACATCCCGGGCTGCATATCCGGGGGCGGACATCGCATAGATGACACCAAAAGTATCGCCAAATTCATCATTAAAAAATGGGCCTTGCACGCCCGCTGGCAGACTGGCCCGGGCATCACCGATCTTTTTTCGAACCGTGTACCAGATCTGGCTAACCTCAGAAGGTGGCGAGGTGTCTTTGAGCTGAAAAATAATCAGCGATTCGCCGGGCCGGGAATAACTGCGAATCTTGTCAGCGTAAGGCACTTCTTGAAGCGTACGCTCCAGCCGGTCGGTAACCTGCTCAGAGACCTGCATCGCGGTCGCACCCGGCCAGGCCGCACGAATGACCATCGCACGAAATGTAAACGGTGGATCCTCATCCTGTCCCAGCTGAAAATAAGCGCCAATGCCCATCAAAAGCAGCACGACCATCAGATAGCGGACCAACGCTGGGTGCTCGATCGCCCAACGCGATAAATTAAAGTGCTCGCGAAACATGCAGCTGCTGGCTTTTAGGAATTAAGGATTAAAAATCCGAACGAACTCACCATCGGCAAGCAGGTGCGTGCCAGCCGCAACAATACGATCGCCGCGACTCAGGCCTTGCCGGACTTCCGCTGACTGCTCCGAGACCTGCCCCAGGGTTACATCAACACGCGAGAGCCGAAGACTGCCATCGGCCTGATTGACAATCTTATAGACCGCTTTGCCATCGATCAGCGATGACAACGGGATAGGTATCCCCGCAGGCCGAGCGCCAGAAGATCGCGCCTGCTTTACGCCCGACACTTTTAACATCACCGCAACCTGCCGGGGCTGTACGGCGGATCCCGAGCGAATCAATACTGACTGGACCACACCGGGCTCAATGGCACGCAGCGTGATAAAACCAAGCTGATCTGCGGTTGACTCAAAACGGGCCCTCGCGACCTGTAGCTGGGCCCGACGCCGATCGAGCTCTGCCTTTGAAATAAATCCCTTGGCATGTAAATCCGCATAGCGACGGAAATCGCTTTCAGCAAACTCCAGCTCGGCCTGAGCGGCATCAAACTGAACTTTTGCAGACGACTCGCTTAAGGCCAGATCCCGCGGATCCAGCCGGGCCAGCGCCTGCCCTGATCGGACTTCATCTCCCACCGCCACCATCACCGACATGACCCGGCCGCCCGCATCAAAAGCCAGCGCAGCAGGATCACGAGCGATCGTAGAGGGCATAGTGACCGCATCTGCCGAAGGATCGGATTCAACGGACTGGCCGACTGTGAAGACTTTCACAGTCCGTGGGGCAGGCGCGGACTCAGGCGGCTTGCCACAGCCCGCCACCACGAAAACAACTCCAGCAATCAACAGTGACACTCGCAACATGGGGATTTCCAAAAGAGCTGGCACGAAAGGCGAGAGCATACCTTGCTCGGTTACCACCGCTCCACTGAGGGGCGAAGATCGAGCTCAAAGGTCCACGTATCGCGCGGCTGCTGATGCAGCCACCAATAGGCCTCTGCAATATGGTCAGGCTGAAGAATTCCATCCACGCCCGCCTCTGCCACCCGTTGAGGGAAATTCGCTCGGATCGCAGCTGTATCAATTAATCCGTCAATAACAACGTGTGCGATATGCAGGCCCTTTGGTCCTAGTTCGCGTGCCATCGACTGAGCGAGCGCACGCAGCGCAGCCTTACCGCCCGCGAAAGCGGAAAAACCTGCACCGCCGCGAAGACTTGCGGTTGCGCCGGTAAATAACAATGTGCCACGCCCACGCGTCAGCATCACCCGAGCTGCCTCTCGCCCGACAAGAAACCCAGCCAGAGCACACATCTCCCAAACCTTAAAGTACTTTTGTGCTGTGGTCTCAAGAACGGGGAAGCGCACATTGCCGCCCACGTTAAACACCACCACTTCGATGGGTCCGACCTCGATTTCGATTCGATTAAAGAAATTTACGACCTGATCTTCGCGCCTAGCATCCAACCCAAACGCAAGCGCGCGCCCGCCTGCAGCAGAAATCTGATTAACGAGCGGCATGAGAGCTGCCTCGGTACGCCGCGCCGCGCAGACGGTATAACCTTCTCTAGCAAATCGCTTTGCCACCGCCGAGCCAGTCGCATCACCCGCACCGATCACACAACACACGCTTGGATTGGACATCATCGCCTCCTGTGTCCTTTTTTAAGCGCGCGCCGTGGGGCGGCTTGATACTTCGGCAAACCATCGAGTCAAGTGCTTCATCTCTGAAGGGATGCGCAACTCTGCTGCTTTACCTAAAACGCAGGCACACTGGGCAACGATATCGGCCATTGAGTAGTGCGCTCCAGCGATATAGCTGCGTTCTGATAACTCACGATCGAGCCAAGCCATAGTGTCGAGGGCATAGCCACGGTACCAGGCAGCCATCTCCGGCACCTGCTTGATACGGCTGCGATAAAACTCACCGCTATGCCGAAAGGCCTGGGCAATCGGGCGTGACAGTTCGCTATCCATACGCAGTACCCACATCTCGATGCTTGCGGTTTCCCGGGGGGTGCGGCCCATGAGGGGTGGGTCTGGATTTAACACCTCTAGATAGCGGCAAATCGCCAAAGATTCGGTAATTACACTCCCATCATCGAGCTCCAGCACAGGCAGCTTGCCCAATGGATTGAGCCGCAAAAACTCAGGTGTCGCGTTAGCACCACCTGCGGCATCCACCTGACGCTGATCTATCGAAATGCCCTTTTCCGCTAAGAAAATGCGTACGCGGCGTGGATGCATTCCTGGATTGAGATCGTGAAGAATCATTGCAAGTTCTCCTTTATGCGGAATTAATCTTTAAGTGCCTGAATCACTCGCCCAGCGACAAGCTCGGTGAGCTCAGCAATCGGTACTAGCGCGCCAGGAACCCGGCCGCTACGTAACGTGGCCGCCCCATGGACGGCACCCCAAGCAAATAGCGCAACTTGCTCATTGGGTTGGGCACTGATTACGCCCTGTTGATAGAGCCCCATAAGTGCGGCGGGTAGGTATTCGTAACTATCGGGTTCTTTATCGGGGTGGGCCGTGCTTCGATAAACCTCAGCCTGGGCACCAAACATCAGACGCCATAAGGCGGGCTCATCGTCGGCGAATTGAAGATAGGCCTGCGCTAGACGAAATAGTCTTTGGCGGGCCTCCTTGGGGCTCGAAGGCGAGACAGAGAGATCGAAGGCATCTTCAAAGCGCCCTCGTAAGCGGCCAAATCCAATCCGTGCAACCTCAAACAGAAGATCATCCCGACTGCCAAAGTGGCGGTAGGCAGCAGCAGCGGTTACACCCAGGCCAGCAGCCAGCTGGCGAAGCGATAGACCCTCGATGTCAGGGGCACGAAGTGCCGCATCAATTAAACCCTGGCGGAGGTTTCCATGATGAAAGGCCCGCAAAGGAAGAACTCGCGCGCTGGAGGTCATTGATTTAACGGTTTTGTCTCTTAGCAATACAAAAGTTATCAGTGTTTACTTTATCTGGCAATATCGGCAGAATTTGGTCAATGTCGATTTCTTAATGGAGGGTGCACTTGTCTGGTCATGGCGTTTTGGTTCTGAAAATCACATCTCAAACACCGTGTTAGTCCCAACTCGCGTGGGCAGACTAGCTGTAACCGACATCGCACCCGCAGGCGTGTCGGAGGAGATCATGGTTTTCTGGCCATCCATCCTCGCTAATCGGCGCATATACGACCGGCAAATCGAAGCCTTTCGCAGCCGACATCGACTCGTCCTCATCGACGGCCCGGGGCACGGAGAAAGCGGCCCCGCGCCGAGTCCATTCTCAATGTATGACTGCGGGCAAGCGGTAATTGAAGTTCTCGATTCGCTGAAAATTGTTCAGCCAGTCGTTTTTGTTGGTACCTCGTGGGGCGGGCTAGTCGCGGGCGAGTTCGCACTGGCAGAGCCAAGGAGAACCCGTGCACTGGTGATGCTAAACACCCCAGTCCAGACCAAACCGAGTGGCCCTAGTCTAGGCGACCGATTTGTAGTTTGGGGTGCGCGCTGGATACACAAAACATCGATTTATCGAAACGGAGTCGCAAAGGCCTTTTTCCTGCCTCGGACCCGCAAGGGCATGGGCTTACTGCTAAAGGAATTCCATCAGCACCTGCTAGAAGCGAATGGCACTGCCTTGGAACAGGCGGTAAAAGCGGTGCTCATTGAGCGCGAGGCCCTTGCGCCTAGAATGAAACAAATCACAGTGCCGACACTTTTTATTGCTGGACGCTACGATGAAATGTACCCGGTTGAAGCTTTGCGGAGCGCAGCTGCCGCACTGCCCCAGGGGCGCTTTGAGGTTCTAGAGACAGCACACATTTCTGTTGTTGATCAACCTGCTCTGGTCAATACCTTAATCGATGATTTCTTACAGCAACGCTTCAGTTCCTTGGCGGAGAAACCCATATGAATGAAACAAAAAAGACAGCTCTGATTACCGGTGGGGGCGCTGGTATCGGCCTGGAGATTGCCAAGCTACTGGCCCCATTGGGTCACAGCCTCCTGCTGGTCGGCCGCGACGCGAACCGCCTGAAGGCAGCGGCAGACGAGTTACGCGCTGCACATAATGTTGAGGTTCATATCTACTCTATCGATCTTTCTGAGCCCTCAGCCGCACGTAGATTATGTGACCACACTCAGCAGCAAGGGCTAGACGTTCAGATCCTAATCAATAATGCGGGATTTGGTATCGTCGATGCACACATTGATATTGATCCGATGAAGCTGTTCCGAATGTTGCAGCTTAATGTGGTGGCCGTCGCTGAACTTTGTCAGCACTACGGGCGGATCATGAAGGAGAAGCGCACTGGGCGAATCCTCAACATCGCTTCGACCGCAGCATTTCAGCCGACCCCATATTTCGCAGCTTATGGCGCGTCTAAGGCGTTTGTGCTCAACTTTTCTGAGGCGCTTGCCAAGGAGGTGGAGGATTTCGGGGTCAGCGTCGGTTGTCTGGCCCCCGGGCCTACCGATACCGATTTTTTTGACACCTCTGATAAGCGAGATCATAGTGGTCGCCACCTCTTCCAAAAAAGAGTCGGGCCGACCCTCGTGTGGTAGCCCGAGCAGGCGTTGAACTAATGCTCAGCGGGGGACTCACCTGTATCGTCGGCGCGAAAAACAAATTCGTGACTCTCGGAAATCGATTCGTACCCAGATCGGTTGTGGCGACGATCTCTAAACGACTGCTCCGCCCTGTCGGTCGGTATCCTTAAGATCTCAAGAGATCTGGTCTGCTGGCAGTCGTCACGCAATCGGTCCAGTCAGCCCCCAAAAAAATTGATGAAAACAGAAAGGTCTGAACATGCTCTTATCCCATCGTCTGCTTCGCAATATACATTTGGCGGCTACGCCCATCCTGGGGGCTTTTGTGTACGGAGGTCCATTACGAGAAATTCCCGCCTTTGTGAGTCTTGTTCAGTGGGGTGCGTTTCCACTAGCAGCCAGTGCTGGACTGGCATTGTGGCTCCGTCCTTGGCTGGCACGGCGCTCCAACTCGGTAAAGAGTTGACCGTCTCGTGAACCGTCGCCTGTTCCTGAGGAGCACCCTTAGCTTTACTGCCAGCGCAGCGGGATTGGCATTCACGGGCCCAGCAGGACGTTCATTCGCATCGCCCGCCCAGAGTCATCGGATCCTGGACCTCGAACTATTTGATGGCGAGCGGCAAAGGCTTGTGCCCGCAAGGCTTTATCTGCCTGGGCGCGCTAGCCCATCGGAACCGGCGCCGTTGGTCGTGTTCTCCCACGGTTTAGGCGGCTCGCGCAGGGGGTACAGCTATCTGGGAAGCCACTGGGCTGACGCAGGGATTGCAAGTCTGCATCCCCAGCATGTGGGCAGCGACAATGCGCTCTGGCGCGGCAATCCGCTGGAGATGGTGCAGCGCCTGCAGTCGGCCGCAGGCGGGGCCGAGGCGCAGGCCCGGGTGCTGGATCTGCGCTTTGCTTTGGATCAGATCCTCAAGTCAGACCAGGCCCGACTGATCGATCCATCGAAAATCGCAGTAGCAGGACACTCCTATGGTGCGAACACGGCGATGCTGATCTCCGGTGCGCAGGTCGCAACGGCAGATGGGAATCTGGTCGATCTCAGAGACAGGCGCGTCCAAGCGGCAATCCTGATCTCCGCTCCGCCTTTCGTGGGCCAGGGGCCAATAGAGCAAGTGCTTGAGGCTGTGCGCGTTCCCACGCTGCATGTCACAAGCCTTGGAGATGCCATCAACCTACCCGGATACCGAAGTTCTGTGGAGGATCGCATCACAATCTTTAATGCCATGAATCAGTCAACCAAGACGTTGGCGGTATTCAATACCGGAGGACACAGCATCTTTACCGATCGCATCACGAGAAGTGGGCCTGAACTTAGCTCACGCATCAAAGAGGCTACGCGCGAACTCTGCACACTCTTTCTCCAGCGCTCCCTAGTCCAACGAATTCCGATGACGATAGAGGACACCCGCCAATGGCGGGCAAGGCACGAATCCTTACTGGATCGATTGGTGATGCCGCAAATGGGAAGACTAATGAATAGTTCTCGTTAGTCTTACCCTGAATGTCCATGTTATCAAGCCTACAAGACCCTATCCTGCCGATATTCATGGCGCTGCTCGTGGGGTACGGCCTGCGGCCGAATCGGTGCTCATCGGCATGGCCGCATCATTTGTGAACCATCTTATGTTTGTTCTTCCCATTGCACGGAACTTATACGATTTTGACGCTGTCGAGCCTGTCGCTGCGATCGTCTTTGTGGATGTGCCTATCGGAGGCCCTGCATGGCTCGCGATCAGCTCAAAACCTTGGTTCATCCCGCACTTTTCGTGGCGTTGAGCGCAATCGTAGACATGAAATCGAGCCGTTTTGGTCTCCACCACACTCTCCTTGCTGAGCCTGAGTCTGCTTACGGCTTGATCATTTCAGCCCGAATGGGATACGCGTATCAGCCCGGTTTCCCCTTGCTGTAGCGCACGAATCGATAGCGATGGCCTGCAGACGCACTGTGCTGCCATGGTCCAGCGGTCATCTGCCATTGATCCGGATCAAACTCGGGAAAAAAGGCGTCTCCTGCAACATCAAGATCAACTTCAGTAATCTCCATGGCCGCTGCCTGGGGCAGTGTAAGCGCATAGATCTCTGCTCCGCCAATGACATAAATTGATGGCGCATCGATCGAGCCCAGCGCCTCGGGCCGGTGGATCACCGAGACTTCAGATCCCTGCGCATCACCTGACCAGGTAGGACGCCATTGAGGATCACGTGTCAGCACCACCGAATGCCGATGGGGCAGCGGCCGGCCAAGCCGATCGCAGATCGACTCGAAGGTCTTGCGGCCCATGACCACCACTTGGCCGGTCGTCAATGCTTTGAAGTGCTTTAGATCCTCGGGCAGATGCCAAGGCAGTGAATTGTCCCGCCCAATAACACGCCGATGGCCAATCGCCGCCAGGAGAATCAGCGCTGCCATCAGACGGCGACTGGCGCTTTGATATGAGGATGCGACTGATAGCCAACGATCTCGAAATCCTCAAACTGATAATCAAAGATCGATGGCGGCCGACGCTTAATCGCAAGCTTCGGGAGTGGATAGGGCTCTCGGGAAAGTTGCTCGCGGGCCTGATCGAGATGATTCGAATACAGGTGGCAGTCCCCTCCTGTCCAGATGAAATCACCCGGTAATAGATCCGCCTGCTGCGCCACCATGTGGGTCAGCAGCGCGTAGCTGGCAATATTAAACGGCACACCCAGAAAAATATCAGCGCTGCGCTGATAAAGCTGGCATGACAGGCGGCCCTCTGCCACATAAAACTGGAACAAGGCATGGCAGGGTGCGAGCGCCATCTGCGGAATCTGCGCGACATTCCATGCCGAAACAATCAGCCGGCGCGAGTCGGGCGTAGTCTTTAAATCCCGCATCAGCTGCGAGATCTGGTCAATCACAGCATCCGAATGATCCGGCGACGGTGCGGGCCAGGACCGCCACTGCCGGCCATACACTGGCCCAAGATCCCCGTCTTCGCGGGCCCATTCATCCCAGATAGTAACGCCACGCTCTTGCAATGGCCGCACATTCGATGAACCCGTCAGAAACCAGAGCAGCTCATGAATAATGGATTTGGTGTGCAGCTTCTTGGTGGTCACCAAAGGAAAACCATCGCCAAGATCAAAACGCATCTGCCAGCCGAAAACCGAGCGGGTTCCGGTGCCGGTGCGATCGGTCTTGGGCGCGCCCTTTTCGAGCACATGACGCATTAAGTCGTGATAAGCCTTCATCGCTGTGTTTCCGTCTTAGCCCACCAACTGAACCCGAGAACGCTCCGACTGACGATCCGTCATCACCCCGATCGCGGCGGCATGTTGAAATCCCGCCTGCCGAAAAGTAGCCAAGACACGATCGGCAGACTCAGGCGCAACGCAGGCCAATAAGCCGCCGCTGGTCTGCGGATCCGTAACCAGAATCCGCTGCTCAGCGCCAGCACCATCGGCAAGCTTGATGTCCGTGCCGTAACTCTCCCAGTTACGATCCGATGCGCCGGTAAAGTGCCCCGAGGCAATCAGTTCCTTTACACCGGGCAGCACGGGCAAGGCCGAAAACATAATCTCTGCATCAAGGCCAGAGCCGCGCGCAATTTCCAGAACATGGCCGGCGAGCCCAAAACCCGTAATGTCGGTCAGCGCATGGACCGCCGGATCCTTACCGAGCACTGCGCCCACGGTATTGAGCTGAGTGGTCGAGGCAATCATCTCCTGATAAAGAGCTGCGGAAAGCGCCTCTTTTTTAAATGCCGCGGAATACACGCCGACACCTAGGCCTTTGCCCAGAATCAATACGTCGCCAGTGCGCGCATCCCGATTGCGACGAATATGGTCCGGGTGGGCTAAGCCCAGCACCACCAGGCCATAAATCGGCTCGACCGAATCAATCGTATGGCCCCCTGCGATTGGAATCCCTGCCGCCTGACAGACCTGCTGTCCGCCGCGCAGGATCTCAGCGACGGTTTCAGGTGGCAGCACGCTCACGGGCATACCGACCAAGGCCAGCGCGAGAATCGGCTGTGCGCCCATGGCGTAGATATCAGAAATCGCATTGGTTGCCGCAATGGCTCCAAAATCTCTGGGGTCATCCACCACTGGCATAAAAAAATCAGTCGTGG
>Ga0194124_10003483_pt1 | contig 16436 bp, 28 predicted proteins | sample TA2KigCas0mmetaG_FD_148605 | JGI IMG/M metagenome (GOLD analysis project Ga0194124, IMG submission 148605) | Freshwater microbial communities from Lake Tanganyika, Tanzania - TA2015031 Kigoma Deep Cast 0m | ecosystem: Environmental > Aquatic > Freshwater > Lake | place: Tanzania: Lake...
GCAGGTTCCCCTCGAAGCCGACGGCACCTTCCGCGTGCACGTGCCGTTCCGCGATGGTGAGCAGCTGTATCCGATCCGCGCGATTGCCGCCGATGGCGAACAGCAGCGTTCGATCCGCATGGAGTTCGAGCGCCGCACCCCCGAGGCCCGGGTCAACACAGCCGCCGAAGCCACCCTCGAATGGTTCTGATCGCAGCAGTTCAGCTGCAGCGGTCCCTGAGCAGTCGCCCAGTGCTTACGACCTCAGGGATCGCAGCGAACACCATGGCCCAGGCCAAAGCGAGCACCGCATCCCACACCCACAGCTCACCCAGGAGGTGGCGGTGCACATGATTGCTGCGGCAGCCCGGATCCTGTTGATGCTGGGCACGGCGATCCTGATCGGTGAGGTGGCAGCAGGTCCGGCCAGAAAGCTGATCGAGGCCCGGGCCAACCACCGTGCCAACGCCAACGAAGATGGCGAGCCCAGCGATTGAGGCGCCGCTCCCCCTGAAGGCCCAGCTTCCTAAAGGCCGCGGGCCGTGCACTTGTTCACGCTTCCCTGCAACGAGGTCTGCAGGTCGCTCCAGTTGTTGGATGGATAGGCCGCAGCAAACGCCTCGACATTGCTGCTCAGGATGCCCAGGGCCTGGCTGCGCAATTGACAGGCTGAAGCCTGATCGTTGTTGCGCAGGGCCACCACAGCACTGTTGAGCAGGCTCTGCAGGTTCTGCTGCTGCACCCAGATCGGCGTGAATCCACCAGACTGTGCCAGCGCGGGCGATCCCGCGAAGGCGAGCAAGCCAAACGCTGCTGCAAGAGCGCGATGTATGGAGGGTGTTCAAGGCTCCCCATCATCAGCCACCCACCGCGAGGGCCAGAGCAGCCGAACCCCCATCAGGCCTGCCAGCCGAATCCGAGCTGGAGTGATTGTGTGCCTTTGACTCGCAATGTTGCGGAACCAGCGCCAACGCGTCGAAATGCACTGTTTTGTGTGGATCGGCGCGCCATCAAGGCCGCCATGGCTGATGCTGAGCTCAAGGTCGAGCGGCACAACAATGGTCAGAGACTCACACAGAGAATCCTGTAAGACATCCAACCAAGATTCACACGACAAAGAGGACGCAGGCAGGACATCAATGGCAGAAGCATTGGCACAATCAATACCAGAATCAAGGACAGAGCAACGCAAGACCCCGATCAGAAACTCAGCCACCGACGCAGCCCGAGACCCAGCGCCAGATGCAGCCCGAAAAGCAGCCCAAGAACGAGCCCAGGAACCAGCCCTAGCCAGAAGAATCAGGGAACGAGATACACCTGGGAGGGCACTGGGTGGATCAGGAAGTGGGTCCACAAGGCTGCAGCGCAGCACACCTGCACAGTCATACCCGCGACAACACCCCGCCGAGCTGCAGCTGGTCCCTCAGGGTTGCCAGCGGCAGCCACGACATGTGGTGCGGGAGGCCATGAGCTACTTCGCCCAGCACTTTGCCGATCCGAATGCGCTCACAACGCTGCACGAAGCGCTCGGAACCTCCGACGAATGCCTTGATTTCAGCTTTGATCATGTTCGCGGCATGACCCCCGCCGAAGCCTTGCTGGATCACCGCCTCAACCACCTGTTTGCCACACTCAGCGACCATCCCCGCCAGGGGCTGGGCTCAGCCATCCACGCCTGCGGTCTCGGTCAGACCATGAACGTGGTGAGGCGGTTTGAAACAGCCTTTGGCATCGACATGCCCCTGTTTCTGCTCACCTGCCGCCGCGCCGCCGAGGATCGCCTCTTCCGGCAGTCCCACCCGGAAGCCGAAGCCCTGGTGCTGCCTGGCTGAACAGGCGCCTGAGCTCAACGCTTCACTCCTCCGAGCAGGAGCGTCCAGCTCCAGATCACAAGCCTCAGACCTCAGGCCCAGACGCGACGCGGTCATCCGCATCCAGACGCCAGGCCCGTCGGGATTGAGCGCTGCTGCAGGGCGACGGCTCGACCCAGCAACCATGGGCCGTGGTGGGCGATGGCCTCCAGGCCTGCCGGGCATTGAGCGTTGGAGCGGCGGGGATGAACGTCATGAAGCCTTGGTGCTGATGGGTTGAACGGAAGCGATGGCAAGAACGGGTCCCCTGTCGGGATCAGAGCATCCGACAGGGACACCGTTCTTGCGGAATCCAGGGGCACCCGATCACAACGGATCGGGCTTGAAAAGCTGGCATCCGAGCGGCCGTCGGTTCCACGGGCCGCTGCAGAACTCATCATGGCATGCCACAAACAGGGGCTGCACCCCGCATCAGCACCCCGCGGCAACCGGCCCAGAGGAGGGATCCTTGGCATGCCACAAACAGGGGCTGCACCCCGCATCAGCACCCCGCGGCAACCGGCCTAGAGGAGGGATCCTTGCCGCCGGTCAGCGGCAGCCCTGCACCGAAATCCGGTAGCTGAATCCCAGGGCACCGGGATCACTGCTGGCCCCCACCTTGAAATTCATCTGCACCGCCTGCTTGCCGGGGACCGCTGGGAAAGGGCCAAACATCTTGCCGGGTCCATCGGCGGATGCATGCGGGTGTTGATCACCTGAAGGTTGGCTCCATCTCTGAACTTCATGAATCCTTCGACCGGGTACTGGGCCCCAGGGTCCGAGGAGTTCGCCGTGAAAAAGAACTTGTAACTGCTGTAGGGCTGGGTCACGAAGAAATCGGTGTTCCAGTTGGTCTTGCCGATCAACTTGCCCCGCCCCACCGACTTGCTCACGATCGAGCTGACGCCATCGCCACCCACCGGCTGCATAAACGTGCAGCGGCCCTGGGCCCGCGCCGGATGGACCAGGGAGCCGGCCAGGGCCAGCACCGTGGCAGCAACAGCTGCGGGCAGCACTGCGGCAGCAGGTCGAGGCAGACGAGGCACACCCGAATGACGGGATCCAAGCCGAAGCAAACCAAGCAGAGCCACGATCACGTCAGGCTGATGAACTGGCGCCAACGTACCGCGATCGCCCGGCTTCAGCCGGGCACTTCAACGATGCGGTAGTACTCCCGCTCGTCGGAGCAGCAGAGATCGGCGTAATAGCGCTCCAGCACGGCGTGGGCCTCGTCGTAGCTGGCAAAGCGCTGCCCGGCGATGCCATCGAGACCACCGTCATCGCGGGTGATCAGGTAGGCGGGCTTCATCCCAGATACCACCTCAGCAGCGCCAGCACCTGACCGGCCGGCCCATGGCCGCTGATCAGCTCTCCCACAATGGCGGCCGCAAAACCCAGCATCGCCACGCGGCCGTTGAGCCGCTCCACCCCCGCCAAGGCCGTGGTGTTCCAGGGGCGGCGGATGGTGAGCCCTTCACCGAAGCGCTCCACGGGCTCGTAGCGGAAGGATTCGTTGGTCACAGCAGCTCGGCATCGGCAGCGAGCCTATGGGGCCAGGCCCGGCAGTGGGGGGCGCCAGGCTCAGTTCCCGGTCATCGACAGCCACGCCGACCGGGCCAGGATCTGAAACAGACTCCAGAACGACCGGCAATCGCGCTGAAGCTGGGCAAACTGGCGGCTCCAGTACTCCTGGGCGGAGGCACCGCCGCGGAGCCGTTCAGCCTCGTGATCATCGAGAGCACGCATGGGGGTGTGCCCACAGCAGCATCCCCGCGATGGTGGGGGCCGTCAACCAGCCGAACGTGCTGGCCCGCGGATCTGCCGCATGAGCCCGGCACGGTCACGCCATCACGCTGCACACACAAGCAGCAGTTGTAAGCTCCCGGCCATGGAGCATCCGGGCTGGATTCTGGTTCCCTGGGCGGTGTTTGCCCTGGCCGTAGCGGTGAAGGTGTGGCGACTGTTTGGCGGCGTGCGGCGGGCTGCCCGCCATGGCATGCCCCTCCATGCCACAGCGAACACCGAGCAATTCCGCACCACGCTCGAGCGCATCTGGCAGCGGCAACAGCTCAACACCTGAGCGGCTGGCTCAACGGCCGCAATCCCGCCCCACCAGCACCGCCGCCTGACCCTTGCCATCGCGGCCGAGCGGCTGGGGGCCATGGTCGTCTTCGCTCACGTCAAAGCTGCCGCTGGCGCAGTCGAGGCTGAGTGTGCGGTTGGTGTAGGTGCCCTCAGTGCGGCCCTTGCCCTGCTCCATCGCCATGCCCAGGCACTGCTGCTGGCTGCCCCAGAGGCAGCTGGCCGCCCCCAGCAGGCCGCCCAGGAGGTTGGTGGCGACCTGATTGCTGCTATCGATCTCAAACCGCCGCACCTCATAGACGCGCCGGGCCGGATCGGCACCGGGTGCAGCCGCGCGCACCAGGGGGCGACTGAAGGCTTCGCGGCTGTCGACCGTCCACTCACCAAGCCGCTGGCCCACGGCCACCTGGGTGGCCAGACCACGGGTGAGGGCCTCGAAGCGGTCCATGGGGTAGCCGTGGTGCTGGGGCATGATCCGCTCGTAATCACCCATCTCGAACAGCAGATTCGCTGTCTGGGTGAAGTCGTCGACCCCAAGCACGCCATGGGTGAGAAGCCAGCCGAGAAAGACCCCGGTGCGCCAGTCGGCGGCCAGCTCCTCCTGCCGCACCGTGAGTTCAAAACCGCCGCTGTAGGGACCGCGACCCTGCTCACGGTTCACCAGGTGACCCCACTCATGGGCCAGCACCGCCAGATCGAGCAACAGCAGCTCGCGATCGCTGCGGCCACGGGCGCTGCGCACGCTGCGGCGCAGATCAATCGCCATGGCGATCTCGTTGCTCTGGGGGCAGTAGTAGGCCATCGGCTCCCGCACCTCGCGCACCCCGCAGCCCTGGGCCCCATCGCCAGCCAGCAACAAGCGGGGTGGCACGCGCGGGGCCCAGTAACGCTGCAGCAGGGTATGGGCAGCCTCGAGATAGCGGCGGCGCAGATCGGGCCCACTGCCGCTGCGGCGCAGGGTCTCGAGGGCCTGGGCGGCTGCGGGGGTGGCCGTTGGGGCCGGAGGCGGCTCCAGGCCCGGGGCCCAGGGTTGGGCCGCCGCCGGATGCAGCAGGGCCAGGCCTGTGATCAACGCCGCGATCGCCGACCGCAGAGAAGCCCGCACCATCGGATCAAGAAGGGACAAAGCCCAAACGTCGCTCCACTCTTATCGAAGCCCATCCAGCCTCAAGGACGCTGAACCGCCCAGGCGGCCAGCATGCCGCCGGCAAAGCCACTCACATGGCCGATCCAGCTCACCCCGGCCGGCGAAACAAACGGCAGCAGGGTGGGCAGCACGCCGCCGTAGCCGATCAGCACCACCAGCGACAACAGCAGCGACAGGGGCCGCTTCTCAAGCCAACCGATCAGCAGCAGATACCCCAGCAGCCCATAAACAACGCCCGACAGCCCATGGCTGGCGGTGGGCCACAGCAACCACACCGGAATCGCCATCGCGTAGACCCCCAGCCACACGGCGAGGTAGTCGCGGCGACCCTTGATCAGCACCAGCCACGAGAGCGGCACAAACACCAGGCTGTTGGCCAGCAGATGCCCGAAGCCGCTGTGACTGAACGGGGCGGTGAACACACCGATGAAGGAACCCCCCGGGATCATCGGCAGATTCCAGCGCCCGCCGAACAGCACCTGGTTTTGATCAGCTCCTGGCCCCAGGGGATCAACAGGATCAGCGGCGGCAGCAACAGGGTGCCGCCAAGCCGGGCCAGGCGGCGATCCATGCGTTGCGCCAGGGTGTCGCCCACAGAGCTGGATGCAGATCAACGGCCATGCTGCAGCCTTGGCGCTGCAGACGGCGATCGCCGCTGCCCCAGCCAACTAACACGGGAGCCCGCCATGGCCGCCGTTGTCACTTGCTGCGTTGTTGCTGCTGTGGAAGCTCACGGTGCCGGCACCGATGACGCAGCTGTTGGCTGACCCAGCCGCCGAAGCAGCGGCACCTGGAAGCCGGGAGCTGAGGCCGGCGCGGCTGCCACCGCTGCATGACAGCGGCTGGAGCGCGGCGCCTTGACCAGCCGGATCAGCGATCGGCAATCAGCTCGCGGTACCACTCCTCCTCACCATGGCGGGAGCCGGATTGTCCGACCGGACCACGAAAGCGGTGATACGGGCTGCGGCTGAGGTCGCCGCTGGCGATGGCTTGTTCGTGCAGGGCCATGCGCTGGCGGGCCAACTCCAGGCGCTCAGGGGTCTGGCCCTGTGAAAGGCCGGGGGACTGGGCCGCGAGCGCCGGGGTGGCACCCATCAGGGTCAGCGCGGTGGCCAGGGCGGAAAACAGCGGTTTCATTGGAAGCGGTGTGCTCTCCATCCGGTGTAAGGCCTGCGACCAGGCACCCTCAAGCGACAAATGTCGGGTCTTGTGCCTCCACCTCTGGTGCCAGCGGAATCAGGCGAATCGAGTCGCGGCCCAGATGGATCGCAAAATAGTCTCCGGGCTTGGCATCGAGCAAAAACAAATGTCGGGTCTTGTGCCTCCACCTCTGGTGCCAGCGGAATCAGGCGAATCGAGTCGCGGCCCAGATGGATCGCAAAATGGTCTCCGGGCTTGGCATCGAGCAGATCGATGTAAGCCTTGCCCACCATCAGGTTGCCGTTGAACTGCACTTTCGTGTGGTACGGCAGGCTGCGCCCGGTTCGGCTGATGCGCTTGCCCTTCTGACGTTCGCCGCCGTGACGCCCATGGCCCAGCGGCAGGCCCTTGGCCTCGAGCAGGGCCTCAAAGAAGGCGGTGTAATTGAGCCGTTCATGGCCATTGCCCGAACCGCTCACATACCCGCAGCGGCGCACAAACTCCGCCCTTGGCAATGACTTGAACTGATCAACCGCCTGCAGCAAATCAACACCAATCAATGCATCTCCGCCCTTGGCAATGACTTGAACTGATCAACCGCCTGCAGCAAATCAACACCAATCAATGCCATGGGAATCCCGTTGCGATGGGATTCGATCCCAGCATTGCGATGGCCCCGCTGACGGCGTTGCACCAGATCAGTGGCCCGAGCGAGGCAGCCGTGCAGCAGCCCTGCAGCAACAACCGACAGCCGAGAGTCAAGGCGTCAGATGCTTGAGAAACCACTCCTGCGACCAGACGGCCACCTGCTCCAGCGCCCCGGGTTCGGCAAACAGATGGCCAGCACCGGGCACCACCCGCAACTCATGCACCCCCTGCAGGCGGGCAGCAGCCCAGGTGTTGAGCTCGAGCACATCCACATCGTGGCTGCCCACCATCAGCAAGGTGGGGCATCGCACCTCACCCAGGCAAGCTGGCACGAGATCAGGTCGACCGCCGCGGCTGACGATCGCTTGGATCGGAGCCTCCGGCCGGGACGCGGCGGCCAGGGCCACCGCGGCGCCACTGCAACACCAGCACAACCGAAGTGGAAGCCGAGGCCGATCAGCTGGCGAGCCAGGGGTTGCGCGTGCTGGCCCTGGCGATCCGCCGGCTCGACGCCAACTGGCCCTCGCTAAGCAGCACCGCGCTGGAGCAGGAGCTCTGCTTCGTGGGGCTGATGGGACTGGTCGACCCCCCGCGCGCCAAGGTGCCGGCCGCCATTGCGGCCTGCCGCGACGCCGGCATCCGGGTGACGATGGTCACCGGCGATGGTCCCCTGACGGCCGAGGCGATTGCCCGCCAGATCGGACTGCTGAATGCCGATTGGGATAGCGATGCCGATGCCGAGCGCGTCGTGCACGGCGACGACCTGGGCCGGCTCAGCGAAGCTGCACGTGGCCCGACAGGCCTCAACCGTGACCTTTCTGCTGATCGTGGCCGGCCAGATGGGCACACTTATGGCCTGCCGCAGCCGCTTCGCCCCCTTCTGGAGCCGGTTGCGGGTCGACAACGGCCTGTTCTGGATCGGAGTGCTGAGCGAACCGGTAGTGGCCGGTCTGCTGGTACTGTGCCGACACTCGCTGCGGCGTTTGGCCTGAGCCCCCTGCCGCTGCCCTGGCTGGGGTGGCTGGGCTGGGGAACGGTGGCCGTGCTGCTGGCCGACACTTTGTACAAACGCTGGCTTGGCAGGCAGAGCCGGGGCCTCAGACCTTCTCAGCGCTGAGCTCACGCTTGAGCAGCGCAAACAGATAATCGGGATCGCGGTATTGGTTGGGCAGGCAGCTGTGGAGGGTCTCAAGGCGCTGCCAGCAGACCGTGCGACGCACCTTATTGATCGTCTTGCCTTCCCTGATCAACAACCGAAGCGCTTTGCAATACAGCGAATAATTGGCTTCAAGCTCACCAATGGTGAGGGCTGCAGCTTCCGGACTCATCTGATCATTCCCGGCGCCTGAAGCGCCCTACTGACCTGGCTGGAACCAATCTCGGCCGAGACGCCTCACCGGCGAGCCCCCCATACGGGGACATTCACCCCGCAGCCATCTCACAATTGGATCATGCCGCAGCGCATTCCCTTCAAAACCGCCTGCAGCCGGTTGTTGACATCGAGGGTGCGCAACAGCCGTTTGGTGTAGGTCTTCGCTGTCTCCTCACTGACCACAAGCTTCTGGGCAATCTCCCGATCGCTGAGGCCACTGGCCAGCAGATCGAGCACCTCGTACTCCCGCGGGGTCAGCCGCGGGCAGCTGAGGTAGGGCAGGGTGCCGGTGCGCAGCGAGGGACTGCGATAGAAGTGGCCGCCGATCACCGCCATCACCGCCGCCTGCAGCGGCCGCTGATCGCCGATGAAATCCGCTTCGGCCACCACCGCTTCAAGCCACGGTGCTTCGCTGTACTCAGCCGGGATCAGATCCCCCAGGGCCAGCACCACCACCTTGAGCCTGGGTTGCGCCTGGCGGGCCTTGCGGGCCAGCTCAAAGCCGCTGCCCACCTCCAGGAAATCGGTGCAGATCAGCAGCTCGTAGGGTTCGCGACCCAGATACTCGAGACAACTGGCCTCATCGGTGACCGCGCAACCGATGCGGCTGCGGTCGTGAAAGCTCTCACACACGGAACGCAGCAGGAAGCGTCCCTTCATCGCAATCGCCACCTTGCCCTCAATCGCCACTGAGAGCAGCACCTGGTCCAAGGTGGTGCCCTCAAGGCTTTCGAGAAAGGGGGTGAGGTCCATGGACAACCCGATGAACCTCCGGCAGGTCCATGGACCGTCCGGTGGTAATCAAAATTAGTCCTCCGGGGGATGTATGCCGCGCATCAGCAGATCCTCGGCAGCATTTCGCCACTGAATGGCAGCAGCAGCCGATCCGCTCAGCGCATGCGGCTCAGCCGCCGCCGATCACCAACTGCCCCCAACCAGCATCTGGTCGTAGCCCTCGTAGGGGTTGTATTCGGCCCAGCCCGGGCTGGCCTGATCGAACAAGCCGTAGCGGGCGGCCTCGTCGTTCATCCGGGTGTTACCGGTGGGCCGGGTGTCGCAGCTGATCGAGCCGTCGGCACCGGTGACGCAGTTGTCAAACTCCACGCCCGCCAAGGCGGGGGCGGCCTGCACCACCAGAGGCAGCACCAGCGCCGCGCGAATGATGGGATGATGGAATCTGAGTCTTGGCATCACCCGATGTACACCGACTGGACTGCCGTGATTCTGCTGCTGCTCACAGCGGCTCCCCTGGCGGCCGTTGTGGCGACCACAGCTTTCTTCATCTGGCGGCAGAAGACGCAGCGTTCGTAACGGGCTGCGAAGCCGGACCCTGGCACGAGGCCGCAACGGGCAGGATCACGGCGACGGTGGTGCGGGCCGTCTCCTGGCCGGGCAGCGAGCCCTGACCCAGGCACGTCAAACAGGTGCGAAAGCTCTGATCGCCCAGCCGCAGCATGCCGCTGCCGCCGCAGCAAGGGCAGGGTGATCGTCGGTCGATGGCGGGAGTCACGGCGGTACGCCTTGAGTTCCAACCAGTTTGGGCCGCCACAGCCCCTTTGATCCCGAAGCTTTCCTTAAGTCTGGGCCGCTGCCGCCAGGGCGATGGCAAGCACATCGGCACCGCCATCCCCCGCTCCAGCCCCGCGGCCGCGCAGCTCGCCCAGCAACTCCTGAGTACTGAGACGCGAGCCCGCGGGCACCAGAGCCAGGCTGGCCGCCAGCTCACCGATCACGGTGGCCGCATCAGCCCCTTGGCGCCGCGCCGCGGCGAGGCCATCGGAGCCGTCGCGCTTGCTCAGCCGCCGGCCCTGGCCGTCGCACCACAGCGGCACATGGCCATAGCGGGGCGGCACGGCGCCAAGCAGCTGCAGCACGGCCACCTGTGCAGCGGTGGCACTCCAGAGATCCACACCGCGCACCACATCACTGATGCCCATCTCCAGTTCGTCAACGGCCGTGGCCAGGTGATAGGCGATGAAGCCATCGGCGCGGCGCAGCACCACATCACCCACCGCCGCCGGGCCATCCACCACACCCTCAGCAACAAAACGCTCGGACCAGCGCAGCGCGCCGGCCCCGAGGCGCAGCCGCCAGCTCGGCAGCCGCCCCGCTTCCACTCCCCAGCGCGGAGGCTGGCTGCGGCACAGGCCTGGATACACGTTCAGGGTGCCATGGGGCGCCGAGACATCAGCCAGCAAACGACGCGAACAGCGGCATGGGTAAAGCGCGCCGCCACGACGCAGGGCCGACAGCACGCTGCTGTAGAGGCCGCGGCGCTCGCTCTGGCGCAACGGTGAACCGTCCCAGTGGAGCCCCAGCCAGTGCAGATCAGCCAGGATCTGCGTGTCGGCACCCGGCACCACCCGCGGGGTGTCGAGATCATCGAAGCGCAACAGCCATTCACCTCCGGCCAGGCGGGCATCGAGCCAGCTCAGCAGGGCCGTGCGCAGGTTGCCCCTGTGCAACACGCCGCTGGGGGAGGGGGCGTAGCGGCCGCGGTAGCCGCCGGCGCGCAGGGCCTGCCCCCGCTGCAGCCTGGAGCGCAGATGGTCAGGGAGAGGGAGCGGCAACGGCACCAGCGATCAAGACCCACAGCCAACGCAAGACAGCCCACAAAAAAGGCGGCCCTCAGGCCGCCTTCCAGCATGGCGTTGTCGCCGGCTCTGCAGGGATCAGCCCTGAACGCGGTCTTTGAACATCTTGCCGGCGGTGAAGGCCGGCACGCGCTTGGCAGGGATTTTGATCTTCTGGCCGGTCTTGGGGTTCAGACCCTGACGGGCGGAACGCTCGCGGGGCTCAAACGAACCGAAACCGAGGATCGACACCTTTTTGCCTTCAACGACCGAGTTTTGATGGTTTCGATGGCGGCGTCGACGACGGCCGACACATCGGTTTTGGTCAGCTCGGTGCGGGCCGCCACGAGGTTGACGAGATCAGCTTTGTTCATGGGGAAAAGAGAGTCCTCAAAGGGTGGGGGGGAAAGAGCCGCGCGGCAGAACCAGAGGTTGAGACCGTGGGCGCTGCAGGTGGCGAATCGGCAATCCCCGACCGCCAGAGGAATTGGGCGCGCCAATGGTATGGAGCATCGGCGGGGCCTGCAACCAAAAAAAGGGCTGCCGCAAAACCCAACGGCCGGCAGGAGATCGCAAAAGTCGCGCAGATCCATTGCCGCGCAACGGTTTTACCGACTGAAGCCGAACCGCACGCCTCCGCTGGCACCCGGTGGCAACATCGGAGCCATCTCAGGCTGTCTGGCTGCGCGCGCCCAATCCATCCGCCGTTGGATCACCCGTGCCCTGGCCCTGGTGCTGGGCTTGGCTCTGCCGCTGCCGCTGGCGCCCTGAGCCAGCAGCCCTTCTACGGAGAGCTTGTGGCTCTGCGGGCCAACTGGGCGGAGCATCAGCTGGGGGAGGTGGTGGGCGAGACCCCTAGAGCCACGCTGCTGAACTTCTACGCCGTGATGGCCGAGGTGGCCCAGCGGCAGGCGGCGATCAGCGCAGCCGGCGCCCGCGAACCCGGCTGGTCCTGGAGCCCACGCCTGGTCCAAGCCATTGAGGAGACCGACGAGTTGTTCCACTTGGCAACCAAGGCGCTCAACACCAGCCTCATCGCCAACAGCATCCGCAGCGACATCGCCGAGGAGGCGGCAATCCGACTCAAGCAAGTGCTGGACTACGTGTTCAATTCCAGCAGCATGCCGATCACCATTCCGGATGCGGCTGAGCTGCGACTCCTCAACAGCGAACAGGGCACGACTCTGCAATCTTGGCGCATCCCTGGCACGGCAATCAGGCTGAGCACGGAGCAACAAGCATCGGACAACGACCAGAGCGCTGGCAATGGCAATGGCAATGCCTTCCTGTTCTCTGCCGACACCGTGGAGAGAACCGGCCAGATGTACGCAGACATCAAGTCGGTCAAACTCCCCAGCAACAGCTTCTCCACGCCAGGGTTCTATCACAATTATGCGACCACTCCAGGGCGCCTGATTCCTCCCAAGTGGTATCTCAAGCTATCTCCGGATACCCGCACGCTCCTGGAGACCTCCTATGGCGAACAAACGATTTTTCAAATCGCTGCCAGCATGGCGGTCAACCTACTCAGCCTGGCTGCGGGAAGCACGCTGATCTGGCTGCTGCTCAAAACCTATCGCTCCCGCGACGAGCACCAGAATTCCAGACTACCGACAACCGACGACGACAACATCGCCTGGCTACGCGTACTCATCATCTTCCCGCTACTCCCAATCACCCGGTTCAGCAAAATCTTTGTCGACGACTACATCAATATGACCGGAGAAACGCTGCAGATTATTACATACATATATGCTATTATTTACTTTATATCCACCAGCATTCTGGCCTATCTGGTCTTTGAGGCACTCGGCAAATCCGCTGCCGAATGGCTGATGAAATGGCGGCACAGCAACTCACCCCTGATGCTGCAGCGCCTCAACAATCTATTCCTGCCGATCTGCCGCACGCTGGGAACCTTGACGGTTCTTGCCCTGCTGTATGAACTGCTGCTCAGACTGGGACTACCCGCTAGCACCGTGCTCGCCTTTTCTGCGGTACCGGGTCTCGCGATTGGCCTGGGAGCCTCAAAATTGCTGGGCAATTTATTTGCCGGGCTCTCGATTCAGACCGATCGTCCGCTGCGTGTTGGCGAATTCTGTCGCGTTGGCGAGCACACCGGTTTCATCACCAAAATTGGCCTGCGCGCTCGGTCGAGCTTCAGACCCTGGAAAGCCGCATCACCATTCCCAACGCCATTGCCGATGAAGCCACCATCGTGAATTACTCGCGACGAAGCAGCAAGGTCGAAACGACACCCATGCAGGGCCTGGATCTGCGGGTCAACATCAACGAGCAGCTCTCACCAGATCAGTGCAAAGATCTACTGTTTTATACGCGCAAAGCACTGGAGTCTGAGCCAAGCCTGCAAAAAATTGTGGTCAGCATTGAGCAAGCCGACACCGAAAGCCTGACCCTAATCTGCTTCGCCATGGTCAGGCTGCATGGCTGGTCAGCCTATCTGGAGGTGCGCGAAAGGATGCTCTGTCGCGTTCAGGAAATCATTGATCAGGTCGAAAAATCTGCGATTACGGTAGGTGTCTCCTACGACACAACGCGCCAACAATTGCTGGCCATTCCAGAGCTGATCAAGTCGGTGGTCAATGCCGACCCCTGCTTCAGCTTTCGCTCATGCCGCCTGGTCAAAATCTCAGACTTCAGCTTTGATTTCGCGTTTGACTTCAACACCACGCATTCGGATTACTGGAGCTTCAAAGACGGGGTCAGCCACATCAAACAAGATCTGCTGGCCTGCTTTGAAGCCAACGGCATCGAAATCCCCTATCCCACGGCCGTTGAAATCAGCAAACCAAACTGAGCCTCTGCAGGCAGGCTGAACCCTCCCTGACCAGCGGCTCTCCACGCAGGGCGCCCAGGCCCGCCCCAGTGGCGATCCAGGCGGGTGAGCCCTGCGGCAACCAGGCCCGCAACCGCTCCACGCTGGCCAGCTGCCGCAGCCAGTGAAAGGTTCGGGCCGTGCGCAGGGGGGCCAGCACACCCGGCTCCAGCGGCACCAGCAGCCGCCCGCAGAACAGGCCATCGAGCCCGGGGCGCTGCACATGCAGCACACAGGCACCCGGCGTGGGGCCCGGCGTCCACAGCAACCGCACATCGGGAGCGGGCTCACAGCCCTCGCCGAACGGCTCGAGCCGCTCCACTCCCGGCAGCAGATAGGCCTCCTGCTCCTGCACCAGCACCCGCCACCCCAGCCGCTGCTGCCAGCGGCGAAGCTCGCCGTGGCCCTCGCGGCTGGTGAGCACGATCAGACCCCCATCGGCGCCCACGGCGGCTCGGCGCTGATCGAGCACGGCCAGGTTGACCTCGCAGAAACCGGGGGCATCGACCAGCAGATCGGGCTGGCCGCAGCGGGCATCACCATGCAGCAACCAGCTGCTGCCGCCCTGGCTGCGGCGGTTGGGGGCAAACAGCTGCAGCCCCTCGGCCACCTGGCGCGGCGGCCGCCCAGGCTCCGGTGCAGCCACAAACGGCGAAGACGGCTCGGTCAGAAAAACCACGCAGACTGGAATGAGCCTGCCACTCCCCGTAACTTGTGGGTATCGCCCGGGCCCTTCGCGTTGCCAGCCGCATCCCTGCAACGAACCGATGCCCTCACCGTGCGCATCGGCCGCCCCTGGCCCCTGGGTGCCAGCGCCGGCAGTCAGGGGGTGAATTTTTCGGTGGTGGCTCCGGAGGCCACCCGCCTCGACCTGCTGCTGTTTGAGCACGGCGAGGCGACCGAGCCCTGGGCCACCATCGAGCTCGATGAGCGGCACCGCTCTGGCGACCACTGGCACGTGGAGCTGCAGGGCGAGGGGGTCGGCATCGGATGCTGTTACGGCTACCGGGTGTTCGGTGCGCTGCAGCCGGGCGCCCATGGGTTCAACCCCTCCAAGCTGCTGCTCGATCCCTGCGCCCGCGCCATCAGCGGCTGGGACGTCTACCAGCGCAGCCGCGCCATCGGCGCCATCCCCAACACCAACTGCGCCCTCAAGGGGGTGGTGACCGAGCGCGACCGCTTCGACTTCGACGCCGCGCCGCGGCCGCGGCACAGCTGGCAGCGCACGGTCATCTACGAGCTGCACGTGGGCGGCTTCACCCAGGGCGAGGGCTCACCGGTGCCGCCAGAGCGCCAGGGCACCCTGCTGGGGCTGATCGACACGATCCCCTACCTGCAGGACCTGGGCATCACCACGATCGAACTGCTGCCGGTGATGGCCTTCGATCCGCAGGATGCCCCCGGCGGTCGGCACAACCACTGGGGCTACAGCCCAGTGAGCTGGATGGCACCCCACCCCGACTATCTGGTGGGCAACGATCCGCTGCAGGCGCGCGAGCAGGTGCGCCAGCTCGTGCGTGCCGCCCACCACGCCGGCGTCGAGGTGCTGCTGGATGTGGGGGGCGGGGTCTGGCCGACAAGCTCTACTACCAGCAGAACGCGCTGGGCGACTACCTCGATGTGAGCGGCTGCGGCAACACCATCGCCGCCAACCGGCCGCTGGTGCGCCGGCTGATCCTCGAGTCGCTGCGCTGCTGGGCGGTGGAGCTGGGGATCGACGGCTTCCGCTTCGACCTGGGCATCGCCCTGAGCCGCGGCGAAGAGCTGGCGCCGCTCGACCACCCGCCCCTGTTTGAGGAGATGGAGGCCGATCCCGACCTGGCCGATCTCAAGCTGATCAGCGAACCGTGGGACTGCGGCGGCCTCTACCGACTGGCCGACTTTCCGGCCCAGCGTGTGGCGCCCTGGAACGGTCGCTGGCGCGACGATGTGCGCCGTTTCTGGAAAGGTGACGAGCGCAGCTGCTGGGCCCTGGGCCAGCGCCTGGAGGGCAGTCCTGATCTGTTCGGCGGCAAGGCCGCGGGCGCCAACAGCACCTGCATCACCTTTCTCACCGCCCACGACGGTTTCACCCTCGCCGATCTGGTCAGCTACGGGCGCAAGCACAACCTCGCCAACGGCGAGGACAACCGCGACGGCGACAACCACAACAACAGCTGGAACCACGGCGTGGAAGGTCCGAGCTCCGACCCGGCGATCACCGCCCTGCGCAACCGCCAGCTGCGCAATTTTCTGGCCACCCTGCTGCTCTCCCCCGGGGTACCGATGCTGCTGATGGGCGACGAGGTGCGCCGCAGCCAGGGGGGCAACAACAACACCTGGTGCCAGAACAACCCCCTGGGCTGGATGCACTGGCGGCCCGACGCCGATGACCTGACCCTGCGCACCTACCTGCAACGGCTGCTGAGCCTGAGGCGCAAGCTGGCCCCGCTGCTCAATCCGGAGCAGCCCGACCCCCACTGGCACGGGATCGAGCTCAACAAACCCGATTGGGCGAGCTGGTCCCACACCCTGGCCTGGAGCCTGTATGCCCCCGCTGGCCAGGCGTTGCTGTGGTGCGGCATGAACGCCTACAACCGGGCGATGCACTTTGGCCTGCCGCCCACGCCCAGCGGCTGGCTCTGCGGGTGATCGACACGGCCCTGCCGGCTGGAGACGATCTGCCTGAAACGCCGACCCTGTGGGAGCCATCGGGCGCACCACTGGAGAGCCGCAGCCTGATGTTGCTGCTGGCGCCCGAGGTGCTGCAGGAGCTCTAGATGTAGAACATCGGCTGGGGAGAGCGCAGGGTTTCACACTCCTGCTGGGG
>Ga0194124_10003486_pt1 | contig 16428 bp, 8 predicted proteins | sample TA2KigCas0mmetaG_FD_148605 | JGI IMG/M metagenome (GOLD analysis project Ga0194124, IMG submission 148605) | Freshwater microbial communities from Lake Tanganyika, Tanzania - TA2015031 Kigoma Deep Cast 0m | ecosystem: Environmental > Aquatic > Freshwater > Lake | place: Tanzania: Lake Tanganyika...
GTCAGAAGCTTTAAGCAAAACATGGTCGAACAGGTAGCTAAAGCCAGCGGCAGCCACCGAATCCCATTCCAACTCGCTTTCTTTGTTGCCGTACACGATGGAGTTAAGCACCTGAAGGTTAAGGGGCGCGGCGATGCTGCTGCTACCAGCCAGTGCGTAATTGCTGAAAAATAGGGTGGGCGAGGTGCGGTTGCTGCGGCTCCAATAGTTGGCCAAGGTGCTGTGCCGAAGGCGAATGCTGCCGCCCAAAGTGAAGGCCGCGCTGTATTGCCCGCAATTGTGCACCAATATATTGCTGGCATCGATGTTTAGCCCGCGGGTGTACAAACCGATTCCGCTGCAATTTCGAATTTCAACGTTGTGCAGGTTCAGTTGACCGGGGCCTGAGCTGCCATTCAACTTGCCCAAATGGTCGCCTTGCAATCCAATAAAGGCATTTTTTATCAGGCAATTGCGCAGGGTGCTGCTGCCCCCATCGTTGACCAAAATTCGGTCCCATTGCCCCGGCTGTTCCGACCAGGCTGCTGGCAGCCGAGTGCCTTGAAAAACAATGGGTTGTTCTGATTCGCCTAAGGCTTGCAGCTGCCCCCCACGGTAAATCCACAGGGCTCCGTTGTTGAAAAAATGCACTTGGGTTCCCGGGTGAATGGTTAAACTGCAGTTGGAATCTACCACCAAATAACCCACAATAACCACAGGTCGGTCGGGCCGCCATTCGGTGGCGCAATCCAGAATTCGGTAGGGTAGAATAGATCCGCCGGGATTTCCGGGGCTTGGTGGGAAAATTAGGGTGTCGTTGGGCAAATAATACAAGGCATCTTGTCCGGGAACCGCCAAAACCACCTTTTTTTGTTGTCCAGCGAAGGAAATCAGCAGGGAATCTTCGAAAATCAAGGGCAAATTGCCGCCGTTGGGGTCTAGGGTTGCTTCAAGAAACACGAACAGGGAGTCGCCCGGGTCAATAAAGAACGAGCCAGCAATGGGGCCCGGCACTCCGTTCGCATTAAAGCGGAACACGGAATTGCCCAGCAGTCGAATTTCATCAATTTGAATGCGCCCGGCACCTTTGTTGTAGAGTTTTAGCACCTCGGTCGAGGTTCCCATCTGCGTAAAAACCGTGTCAAAAAACACCGTATCGCGGTCAAAGCGCAAATCGGAGAAATTCCCAAGGCCCGGTTCTTCCAGGCAGGAGCTTAGCAGGGAAAATCCGGCCAAGATTCCAAACAACAAGCGGCGAAAGCTAGTATTTGATGCCAAACTCTTTAATTTTTCGGTACAGGGTGCGTTCGGAAATGCCCAGTTCGCGGGCGGCATTTTTGCGTTTGCCTCGGTACTTTTTTAAGGCACGGGTAATCAATTCCATTTCTTGGTCTTGCAGGCTAAGGCTTTCTTCAACCGAATGGGTGATGGAAGCCGCCGGCAGGGCTTTTTCTTTGGGAATTAGGGCGACTTCGTCCGATGAAAAATCAGGTTCCCAGGTTTCAGGGCCTTGGCCTAAGGATTTTTTTGAGGCCCAATCGGGGTTGCTGCCTCTGGCTCCTAGGTCGGCCAATTGACTGGCCAGCTCAGGGTGTTGTTGCAAAATGGCGTAAACAACACCTTTAAGGTCGTTGAGTTCTTTGCGCATTTCCACCAAAATAGAATACAGCACCTCCCGGTCAGAAAAAACGCCTCCGCCCCCTGCCGATTCTGGTCCGGTTGCCAAAACCGGCATTCCTTGGCCAGGGCCTTCGTCTTGAGGCAGGTACGGCATAAGGGTGGGCAGGGAAATGCCGCGTTCGTGTTCCAGCACCGAAATTTGTTCGGCCACGTTTTTCAGTTGCCGAACGTTGCCGGGCCAAGGGTATTCCTTGATTTGTTCAATGGCATCGGGCAGCAATCGAATGGAGGGCATTTTATAGGTTTCTGCAAAATCGGTAGCGAACTTGCGGAAAAGCAAAGGGATGTCTTCGGCCCGTTCGCGCAAGGAAGGAATGCGAATGGGAACGGTATTGAGGCGGTAGAATAGGTCTTCGCGGAATTTCCCTTTGCGAATGGCATCTTGCATGTTGATGTTGGTGGCTGCAACCACCCGGACATCGGTTTTTTGAACCTTTGACGAGCCTACGCGAATGAATTCACCGGTTTCAAGCACGCGGAGCAGGCGAACCTGGGTTTGATGCGGCAGGTCGGCCACCTCATCTAAAAAGATGGTGCCTCCGTTTACTCCCTCGAAATACCCTTTACGGCTGTCAGAAGCTCCGGTAAAAGCCCCTTTTTCGTGGCCAAACAATTCAGAATCAATGGTGCCCTCGGGAATGGCTCCGCAGTTTACAGCAATAAAAGGGCCGTGTTTTCGGGCGCTGAGTTGGTGAATGATTTTTGAAAACACCTCTTTACCCACCCCGCTTTCACCGGTAATAAGAACCGAAAGGTTGGTCGAGGCGACCTGCTGTGCAATTTCAAGGGCCCGGTCCAATCGGCCCGAGCTGCCAATGATGCCAAAGCGGTTTTTTATCTCTTGAATCTGCATCTGCCCCAATTCAGTGGTTATTCGATGGAGTTGCCCAGTAAGGTAGCCGAGGTACAGCTGTGGATTTTAACCCGGACGTAATCGCCCGCTTTGTAGTGTTTTTTAGGAAACACCACCACCTTGTATTGCGAGGTGCGGCCAAACACGTCTTGGTCTGACTTTTTGCTTAGGCCTTCTACCAGCACTTCGACCTCCTTGCCCAATTCTTCTTCGTTGCGGCGCTTCGACCATTCGGTTTGCAGGGCAATGATTTCTTTTAGTCGGCGGTTTTTGGATTCGGCGGGCACATCGTCTTTAAATTTACGGGCCGCCAAGGTTTTGGGCCGTTCAGAATACTCAAACATGTAGGCGTAATCGTAGCCTACTTCGTTCATCAGCGAAACGGTGTCTTGGTGTTCTTCCTCGGTTTCTCCGCAAAATCCGGCAATAATGTCGGTCGAAATGGCGCAATCGGGCAAAATTCGGCGAATGGCAGCAATGCGATCCATGTACTGTTCGCGGTTGTAGCCTCGGTTCATGCGGTCAAGCACCGAGGTGCTTCCCGATTGAACAGGCAAGTGAATGTATTTGCAAATGTTGGAATACGCGGCCATAGATTCCAAAACGGCATCGGTCATGTCGCCGGGATTGGAAGTGGTAAACCGAACCCTAAGTTGGGGATTGATTTCGGCCACCATTCGAAGCAGCTTCGCAAAATTTACTGCATTTGATTGCTCTTCGGGGCTTAAAGCCTTGAATTCTTTTTTGGGGCCTCCGCCGTAAAACAGGTATGAATCTACATTTTGGCCCAACAAGGTAACCTCGCGGTAGCCGGCGTCGAACAAATCTCGGGCTTCCTGCAAAATGCTATGAGGGTCCCGGCTGCGTTCCCGGCCGCGGGTAAACGGAACCACGCAAAAGGAACACATGTTATCGCAGCCGCGCATAATGCTGATAAAGGCCGAAATTCCATTTCCGGTAAGCCGCACCGGGCTAACATCGGCATAGGTTTCTTCCAGCGAAAGCAGCACGTTAACGGCTTTTTGACCGCTTTCCACTTCGGCGATTAGGGAGGGTAAGGCCCGGTAGGCATCGGGGCCTGCCACCAAATCGACCAGTTTTTCTTCTTCCAGAAACTTGTCTTTCAGGCGTTCGGCCATGCAGCCTAGCACGCCCACCACCAAAGAGGGTTTGCCTTTTTTAAGGTGTTGGAGTTCCCGCAGCCGGGTGCGGACCCGTTGTTCAGCGTTTTCGCGAATGGCGCAGGTATTCAGCAGAATAACATCAGACTCGTACAGGTTGCGTGTGGTTGAAAATCCGTTTTCGGCCAACAGGCTGGCCACAATTTCGGAATCGGAAAAGTTCATTTGGCACCCATAGCTTTCCAGGTACAGTTTTTTGCCCGCGCCCTGTTCGCTATTCAAAAGAAGGGCTTCGCCTTGCCGGGATTCGTCTAGGGGTTCCTGTGGATGTTTCATGGGTGGATTTGCCTCAAAATACAAAGGTAGGAAATCCGCGGCTAGTGGCTGCAATCCCGCCCACAATCCATAATCATAAACCCCACCTTGGCAAGGGTAGCCACGCATGCACGAATATTTTTTGATTAAATGGGTTGCGCCGCCAAGCCCTGAAGGGGCGAAATACCCTAGCACAGGGTGTAGCCCTGTGTTTTTGTTCATGCGTGTTTTCGTTCGTTTGCGTATTTGTTCGCGCATTTGCGCATCCGTACATCCGTTCGTTCGCACATTCGTTCGTTTGTGCATTCGTTCATTCGTGTTTTCGTACGTTCGTACATCCGTTTGTGCATTCGTTCAGGCATGCCCGCAACCGACCATTCTTGGTTGACCTAATCACGCCGTTGTAGCCACGAATGCTCACCAATTCTTAAGCCCCAAATGCCCAAATCTTTCATTGAAGTCCCACATTTAACCCATTATTTCATTATCTTTACACTCCCTTCAAAACGCATAGAAATAAATCAAGGTTCATGCAGCCTGTTACGATGGTGTTTCCGTTTTTTCCCTTCAAAAGAAGGAAAGGTCTTATTCTTAAGGTAGGGGCTTTTTTTCTGCTTTTCCCCTGTTTGCTTCAAGCTCAGTTGGTGTTTCAAAAAACCTTCGGAGGTCCTCAAAACGAGTATTTTAATCAAATTAGGACCTTACCCTCGGGAGGTTACGCCTTGGCGGGGGCCTCTGCTTCGGGCAGTGCCGGCGAACGCGATTATTGGATTCAAACCACCGACCAGGCTGGAAATGCCGTGTGGAGCCGACAAGACGGAACCTCGGCCCGAGATATCGCCTGGGACATTAGCCTACTTCAAAACGGAGATTTTTTGCTGACCGGAGCCAGCCTTAACGCACCCCCAACCCTAGACGATGGTTTTTTTGGGCGCTACGACGCCACTGGAAATCCAGTATGGACCCGTGGCTTTGGAAGCAATACCACCGACGACGAATTCTTTAAAGGACAAGCCATTCAACCTGCTGGCTTTGCCTTTTGCGGATTTGCCAATGGATTTGGAGGACAGGTTAACATGTCTTTAGCCATAACCGACCCCTTGGGTAACATACTTTCGGTTAGCCATTTCGGCGAAGCAGGCTTTGAATACGCTTACGATTTTGAACAAACCAGCGACGGAGGATTTATTTTGGCTGGAAGAACCTCAAGCTTCGGTCCGGTTAACGACGCTTACGTCGTGAAGGTCTCGGCACTGGGTTTGGTCCAATGGGCTAAAGCCGTGGGCGGCGGCGGCGACGACCAAGCTTGGTCGGTAGAACAAACCGCCGACGGAGGATTTTTGTGCGGAGGTTTTACATCTAGCTTTGGCAACGGCGAAGAAATGTGGGCCTTTAAACTCGACGCATTGGGAAATCTGGTTTGGTCAAGAACCTTCGGACTGCCCTCGGCCGACAGAGCCTATATGGCCATGGAACTTTCCGGAAATCGGGTAGCCGTGGTGGGTTTTATAACCGGCGGGGCCGGAGGCAAAGATGCGGCTTTGGTTGTGTTGGATGCCAATCAAAATATAGCTTTCGCTAAAGCCTATGGAAGCGCTGGCGACGAAGAATTTATGGCCCTTGACTTACGCAATAACCCCTCAGGAGGCTTCGCTATGGCCGGATATTCTTCAGGTTTGGGAGCAGGCTTGCAAGATGGATTTCTGGTTGTTACCGACACCCTAGGAATTAGCGGCTGCCAAGAGTTGACCTTGCCTTTTATTGCTGCGGTAAACAACCCAAACATAGTAGGAACAGCCAGCATTTTCACCGGATTTACACCTCAGGTACCCAATCTGATTCCCGGCTTTCCGAATTTTCAACCTGCCTGCCTTTGTCAGGATTACCTGCCAGCCCAATTGCCGCAAGGCCCCGCCATGGTTTGTGCCTCGGCAACCGCCCAAAATTACCTGCAACCCCCCATCGAAGGCAATCCCACGTTCCAATGGGGCGCCACCGCGGCCACCCTTCTGCCTCCTACCAACGATACCCTTGTTTCGGTTTCGTTCGGTACCCAATCGGCTCAACTTTGGGTTCAGGCCAATTACGGAGGCTGCACTCAGGTAAACTTAGATACCTTAACCATCAACGTCAGTCAGTTGGCCGTGAACATTGTTGGTACCGATAGCTCCTGCGTAGGCGACCCTATTCAGCTTACCGCACAGGTTACGTTCGCCGTAGGAAACACGGCTTTTTCTTGGAACACCGGCGCCATATCGAACAGCGTTTCCTACAACCCCACCCAAACTACAGGTTATGGGGTTACTGTAACCGACGGAATGGGCTGCACCGCCACCGACACAACCACCGTTTTGGTTTTTCCTTTTCCCATCGTGAACCTAGGGCCCGACACCATTGCCTGCGCCAGCATAGCCTTAAATTTATCGGCCGGAAATCTGGGAGCCCAATACCTTTGGAGCACAGGAGCAACCACCGGCAGCATTGTTGCCGGAAATTTTGGAACCTATTGGGTTCAAGTTGAAAAAGACGGCTGTGGATCAACCGATACCTTGAACGTCTCTTTTGCCACTCCGCCCAAGGTGTCTATTTTGGCCGACACCCTTGTTTGCCCCAACGCCTTGATTGACCTGTTTGCCCAGGTCGATTCCGGCGTCAGCATCGTGCAATACCTTTGGTCCAACGGCCAAACTACGGCCCAGGCCTTGGTTATTCCTCAAACTTCTGACACCATTACCCTGCAAGTAACCGACAGCAACGGATGCCAAAGCACCGCCCGGCATTACTTAGATGTAATTCAGGTTGACCCCAACCGAATTTGGATTCCTAGAGCCTTTTCGCCCAACAACGACCTAATCAACGATTCCGTTTGGGTACACTTTTCTTTCCCTCAATTGGACCTTACCGAAGGATTTAATTTCACGATTTTTGACCGTTGGGGAGGTATTATTAAGGACTTCGATGGTCCCGATGATTCTTGGGATGGCAGAACGGCCGATGGCAGCGAAAGGCTGCCCGCCGGTTCCTATGCCTGGAGGTTATTTATTCGCAATGAGTGCTTTGAAGAGCCCGTAAACCGACTCGGAAGCCTACAGCTGCTTCGATGAATTACAAAGAGGTCGAGGCGTTTTTGTTTTCCAGCTTGCCCATGTTTCAGCGCATTGGTGCAGCCGCTTACAAGGCCGACCTAACCACAACCTTGGCATTCTGCGCCCATTTAAATCAGCCTCAGCAAACCTTCCCCAGCATCCACATTGCAGGCACCAACGGCAAAGGAAGCGTTTCGCATACCTTGGCCTCTGTTTTTATGTCGGCCGGATACAAAACCGGCCTGTTTACCTCGCCGCATTTGCTTTCGTACACCGAACGAATTAAAATCAACGGCCAAGAAATTGACCAAAACGCGGTGGTTGAATTTGTACTGCAAAACAAGGCGTTTATCGAAGATCAAAAACCCAGTTTTTTCGAAATGACCGCCGCCATGGCCTTTTGGCATTTCGCCCAACAAAAGGTCGATATCGCTATTGTTGAAACCGGTATGGGTGGGCGCCTTGATTCCACCAATGTGCTAAACCCTTTGCTTAGCGTTATTACCAATATAGGCCTGGACCACACCGAATTTCTTGGCCCCGACCTGCCCAGTATAGCCGCTGAAAAGGCTGGTATTATCAAGCCCAACACACCCGTTGTAATAGGGCTGCGCCAACCCGAAACCCAGGCCGTTTTTCAAGCAAAAAGCAAGGAGCAGAAGGCTAGCCTCTTTTTTTCCGACGAACTTCTAATATGGTCTTCCGAAACCCATTCCATTTGGGCTTGGAATTTGACCCCCGCCCCGTTAAAAATGAACCTACCTTGCTCTGAACTCCATTTTCCGCTGGGTGGCTGGTACCAAAAAGAAAACGCGGCAACGGCCTTTGCCGCCCTGCAGGTTTTTGCCAATTTCTATCCCGATTGGAACCTAACTCCAAAGGCAATTCAAGACGGCTTTCAGAATATGGTTGCCCAAACCGGACTCCAAGGGCGCTGGGAAATAGTGAGCCAAAACCCTTTGGTTATTGCCGATACGGCCCACAATCCCCCCGGGTGGAAGGGCGCCATGGAACAATTGAGCCAGGCCGCCGCAGGCAAACCCATTCACATGGTTTTTGGACTGGTGCAAGGCAAAGACCTTAGCTCCATGCTCCAAATGATTCCGCAGCAAACCCAACTTTATTTGGCTTGCCCCGATGTGCCCCGTGGAATGCCCGTGGCCGAACTAGCTTCGCAAATTCCCAGTCGTTTTCAAGTGAACCTGTTGGCCAATTCGGTAGTTGAGGCCTATCAGGCTGCGCTGAACTCGGCGGGGCCCTCTGGTGTTGTTTACGTGGGAGGAAGCACCTTCGTGGTGGCCGACTTAATGAAGAAAAATTTCAGCTAACGTTTTCTTTGTACTTTTGCGCCGAATGAAATTAAAATCAAAAACCATTTCGACCGACGTTCTTCAGCGTTTTTTGCTAGAGGAGGAATTTAACTTGGAAAAGCTGCGTCGCGAGTCTTCAAGGTTTAATCCATTCTATCAATTAATGGGCAACAGCCAAGGAGCGCAACATTTGGTGTTTTGGAAATGGCTTTTAGACCCCAACCAAAACCACGGCTGCCGGGATTGGTTTTTGCGCAAGTTGGTGCTTTCGGCCTACCACATTCCAGCGGCCATAAAGAACCAGATTCAACTTTCAAACCACACCTACACCGAGGTGCACAACCAATACAACCACCAAGATTTGGTGATTGAAAACCGGCGGTCGGGTTGGGCTTTGCTTTTGGGGGCCGCTCCCGAAGAAGATTTGCCCATTGACCACCTGGCCATACAATATCAGCAGCATTCTCAGCGCGATTTTGCGCCCCAGTCTTATGTTCATTACATCTTGCTTGCCACAAGGCCCCACGAAACCCGCCGCTTGCCTGGAATGGATGGCTACGACACCATTTTATTCAACGAGGTGCACCAATGGCTTGCCGAAGGCTTAAACAGCCTAGAACTTGACGAGCCTGTGGCCCTTTTTATTGACCATTACAAACGGTATTTAAAATCAGAAGTTATGAGTGCAGGCAAAGAACTTCGCAATCTTGCCCAACAAATTTATTGGAAGCATAAGTCGGCCTTAGATTACATTCTGGCCAACCGACCCATACTGAACACCCCCGAACATTTTCAAGATGTGTTCAAGTTTTTCCGCGAAGACGACCGCTACGCTGCTTTGACCCCTCAGAAAGACGAAATCTTTCGTTTTTTGCCGGTGATTATTCAAGACAAGTTCCGCTATGGTTCGTATTCTTGGCACCACATGTACGAAATGTTCTGCCTTGAAATGGTGTTTGAAGAAGATGCCATTTTGGTGAAATTTACGTTTGGGGGCATTTGGCACAAAGACGCAGAGCGTAGGGAGTATTTGCAGCAACTCAAGGATTCAATGTTTGACACCATGCAGCGCTTCGAGTCGCTACAGCCATTTTTAAGTGAACGCGGACACAGCCGGGGCAAATACCCGGCCGTAGCTATATATCCCCTTATGCATCTTTCGGACCTAGAAGAGGCCGAGGGCGATTTTATGCAGTCTTTCTTGCATAAATTCGATGAGTTTGAACGTACGGTTCTATGGCCTTGGACCGAAGAAGTGAGCCAATACATTCCCGACCGGCCCGAGAATTCCTAAGCTTGCCTACCTTTAGGCAAATTTTAGGGAATGAGCATCATTGAATCACAGCGCGCACCCGAGCCGGTAGGCGCTTATCCACATGCCCGAAAAGTGGGCGATTTTATTTTTTACAGCGGAATGGGCCCCCGCAGCCGGGGCAAAAAAGAAATTCCTGGGGTTACCCTCGATGAAAATGACCATATTCTTGCCTACGACATCGAAGCCCAATGCCATTCGGTGTTTCAAAACCTTCAAGCGGTGGTTCAAGAATCGGGCGCTTCTTGGATGGACTTGGTCGATGTTACCGTGTTCTTAACCAACATGAAGGCCGACTTTAAAACCTACAACCGCATTTATGCCGAGTATTTCAAGGACAACCAACCTTGCCGTACCACCTTAGAAATTCTCAGCCTTCCAACTCCCATTGCCATTGAAGTAAAGGCCATAGCCTATGTGGGCTCCAAAGCGTAAATTCTGTCTTCTGTTCTTCGGGGCTTGCTTTTGCCTGTTCCAGACTCTTAAAGCACAGCCCACAACGGGTATTATTCGCGCTCAGCCTAGCCAGGCCGAACGCAAGCAAAAGGTTTTTGTAACGGGTGGCCCCGAGGTTTCGGTAACCCTACCTACCACCTTCGGCGAACGCCCCCGCAGTTTTAGCGGCGATACCCTTTGGGATGTTTCGCCCATGCTTCGGTACCGGTTTGGCGCCGCCGTACGCATTGATTTTTCAAAAGTTTTTGCCTTGCAAACGGGGCTGTATTATCATTCCCGCCGTTTTCAGGTTAGCGTAGGCGCAGCAGGCGGCATTCAGCAATCCTTCGATTCCTTGTATTTTCAAGAAGGCATCAATTACATTGGTTACGAATTGCCCTTAATGGCTTTATTTTACGCCCAATTGGGCAGGCAAGCTTTTTTGAACAATGCCGTAGGCATCAGCGTTGATTTTTATCCCAGCAGCACCGAAAAGCTAAACACCAACAGCGAGTTCAAGATTTTCAATGGTCGAAACAGCTGGATAGTTCCAGCTTTGCGCGCTTGCGTGGGCATTGAGTGGCGCACCGAAAACAGCGGAGCTTTTTACGTGGGCGGCACCTTTCAGCGGCCCATGTTTGCCCTAACCGACATGTTTATTGAAAGGCAAGAACCCACCGGTCCGATTGGTTTTCAAACCCAAGAAATCAACATTGGCGGGAGCTTTTTTAGCATCGATGTGCGCTACATTTTGCCTGCAGGCAAAGAGAATGCCTTTTTTGGCAAATCCACGCGCTAATCCACTTTTTTGGCCAATTTTTAAGGGGGCGGCAGCCGGGCTTTCCGGGCTACTCCGCGGTTGCCGAAAGGCCGGCCCAGCTGGTTTGCGGGGGCTCCTAAGGTCGCCTCCGCACCTAGCGGGCCAGGCTTCGGCATCCTTGCGGGGTAGCCTCGTCAATCCCTGCCGCTGGCGGCCTGATTCCCTAGGCTTACCCATTTGGAAACATGCTCGGGTTTTACACCCCGCGGCAGGGATTGACGCGGCTAGCTTGGCAGGGGCAGGTTGGCTGGCCAAGGAGCTGCACAGGAGCGACCTTGGGAGCTACCTGTTCAGCCCTTTGGCCCCAATCCTGTACTGCCAACTAGCAAGGAAAGCCCGGCGGCCGCCCCAAAAAACCAAATCATTGAGAATACACAAAACGTGAACAACCTTATTTTAAATTGAATTTTAAGATAGAATCCAGCTTAAAATCAATTCCTTTTTTTGATTTTTTATGGATTTAACAGGCCTTTGCCTTTTCGCTTGCCTATGCACCGCACCTGCAAACAATGGCAATTTTTCCCTGATGATAGATGAACTGCAATAAAACCAAATGTTAAACACGATTTAAGCCAATAAAAAGTTGGAAATATCATTTTGGTTTTTTTAACTTTAACCCCTCTAATGGTGTTTCATTAGAAAAGTAAACAAAAACCATTTATGAAGAAAACATTTACTCAAATGAAAAGGGGTGCCATGATGCTCCTTTTAGGGTTTGGTTTGGTGAGCGGCCTATCTGCTCAGTGTCCTACCCCCGCAGCCTTAAGTTCGGCGGCTACCTGCGGTCAGGCGGCCACCCTTACGGCTTCTGGTTCAACGGGTCTGTACCGCTGGTACAATCAGCCCAGTGGCGGTTCGGTGCTTGGCACCGGCGCATCGTTTACCACTCCGGCCATGTTTGCCCAGGCTACCTATTATGTAGAGGCGGTAAACAGCTACAACAACCCCAACTGCATTAGCCCTCGGGCCGCGTTGGTGGTAACCGTAAATCCCTTGGCCATGCCAACGGGTACGGGTGCTACCGTAACCTGCGGCAGCTCGGCTACCTTGACAGCTTCGGGCTCCACCGGCTTGTTCCGTTGGTTCTCGGTGCCTACAGGGGGAACTGTTTTGGGTACAGGAGCGAACTTTTCGCCACCCAGCACCTTGCAAACCACAACCTATTATGTTGAGGCAACCAACAACCTGAACCCTTCAGCTACGGTTACCTTTAACTATACAGGTGGTCAGCAAAGTTGGACAGTGCCCGCGGGTGTTTTTAGCATTGCGGTAACCATGGAAGGAGCCGAAGGCAGTAGAACGACCAGTTATGGCAATCGTGGAGGCTTCGGAGGTCGAGCCGTAGCCAATGTTGCCGTTACTCCAGGTCAGACTATTTTTATTTTTGTTGGAGGCTGGCCCGGCGATAACAATACGAATGGAGGCTACAATGGTGGTAATTATACCCAGGCATGCTGCGGATATGCTTATGGAGGTGGTGGTGGAACAGATATTCGAATTGGCGGCACCGCCTATGGAAACAGAGTTCTTGTAGCTGGCGGCGGTGGCGGCGGTGGCTGGAATTGTGGTACCGATGGTTCTCGTGGTGGTGATGGTGGTGCAGCAACCGGCGAAGATGGCTACTACTGCGGCAGCACCGGAAATACCAGCTTCACTGGTCGTGGGGGTTCACAAAATGCAGGTGGAGCAGCAGGAGGCAACTGGTGTTGCCCAAGCGCAGGAGCTTTGGGCGATGGCGGTTATGGTTCATTCCGCGGTGGCGGTGGTGGCGGTGGTTATTACGGCGGCGGCGGCTCTAGCTACGGCGGCGGCGGCGGCGGTTCCAATTATGCCGACCCTAACCTTTGTTCCAACATTGCCCATACCCGCGGCACCCGCCAAGGGAATGGAATTGTTACCTTTAGCTATACAACTCCTTTCTGTGTAAGCACTCGGGTTCCGGTTCTCCTAACCGTTAACCCTCTTTCGGCTCCCACAGCCAACGCTATCAACACTACTTGCGGCAGCAACATTACCGCTTCGGCTTCTGGTTCTACCGGCTGGTACCATTGGTTCGCTGCCCCAACAGGCGGTTCTCCTTTGTCAACCCAGTCCAACTACGCTATGTCGTTTGTAACTCAAACCGACACCCTATTTGTTGAAGCGGTTTCTGACCCTAATCCTTCCGGTAGCCAAACATTTAACTACACCGGTGGACAGCAAACCTGGACGGTGCCAGCAGGTGTTTTTTCTCTCTCTTTTGACGTTCGCGGTGCCCAAGGCGGAACGAATTCTTGGAACGATGGTGGTAAAGGCGGTAAAGTTACTGGTACCCTTGCTGTTACTCCTGGTCAAACCCTTTTCATTTATGTTGGCAACCAACCCGGTACCGGGGGCTGTTGTACCGGTATTTGGGGGCCTGCCGGTTGGAATGGTGGCGGACAAGGCTATGCCTACTATAGCGGACAAGAAGCCCGTGGTGGCGGAGGCGCCTCCGATATCCGGGTAGGTGGTAATACCTTGAATAACCGCGTTGTGGTAGCCGGTGGCGGCGGTGGCGCCGGGGGTCAATATTGCAATGGCAACCAAGATAAAGGCGGAGCTGGCGGCGGTTCAGGAACAGCTGGAAACGGTCTTGCATGCAACGGATACAATTCTTGCTACTGCGGTGCCGGTGGTACCCAAGCAGCAGGCGGAGCTGGCGCTAACTGCTATGGCGCTCCTGCAGGTTCCTTCGGTCAAGGCGGAAGCGCATGGGGTGGATGTTGCGGTTATCCCGGTGGCGGCGGCGGCGGCGGTTGGTATGGCGGTGGCGGCGGTGCCTACTACGGCGGCGGCGGCGGCGGCTCTAGTTATGTGAGTCCAACCCTTACCAGCAACGTTACCCATACTCAAGGTGACCAAAATGGCAATGGTCAAATTACCGTTAGTTATGTGAAATCATATTGCTCCAGCACACGCGTGCCGGTGGTTATCAACGTTGCTTCTTTGGCAGCACCTGTTACCCAAGGCGACTCAGTTACCTGCGGTACTCCTGTAACTCTTACAGCCACCAGCAACTCTTCCGTTTCTTGGTTCGATGCTCCAACAGGTGGCAATCTAGTCGCCATTGGCCCCAGCATTTCTTTGCCTCCAATTTTCGGTTCCGATACCCTGTTTGCCGGTTCACAATTGACCAGCAACTTAAGCGGTACGCAAACCTTTAACTTTACCGGCGCAGCTCAAACCTACACCGTACCTGCCAATGTTACTTCTGTAACGGTAGATGTACAAGGCGCTCAAGGTGGAGGGTCTTTGCCTAGCCCTGGTTCAAATCCCGGTGGTCTTGGTGGTAGGGTTCAAACAACCCTTAGCGTTACTCCAGGTGAAGTTCTGGCTGTGTACGTGGGTGGAACAACCAGCACTACCGGAGGTGGTTGGAACGGTGGCGGCAACGGTACCAGCAATGGTGCCGGCGGCGGTGGCGGTTCCGACATCCGTAGCGGAGGTACTGCTCTTGCAAACCGAGTTGTTACTGCCGGTGGCGGCGGTGGCGGCGGCTGGAACTGCGGTTCTGGTATGAATGGCGGCCACGGTGGCGGTTCTGGTGCTGCACAAGACGGTTTTAATTGCGGAAGCAACAGTTTTGGTAGTTGTGTGGTAGGTGGTGGTGCATCTCCTACGGCAGGTGGTGCGGCCCCAGGTTGCGGTTGTGGTAATGCAGGGGTTGCCGGCCTAGGCGGTCAAGGTGGTACCTGTGGCCAATCCGGCGGCGGCGGCGGCGGCGGTCAGTTCGGTGGTGGCGGTGGCTACTACGGTGGTGGCGGTGGCGGCTCTAGCTTTGCTAGTGCAACCCGCACGTCAAACACAACCCATACCCAAGGCTTCCGCTCTGGAAATGGTCAAATTGTAATCTCGTACAACGTAACCCTTGTTTGCGCTAGCCCGCGCGTTCCTGCCGTTATTTGGTTGGATTCTTTGCCAGCTCCTACAGCGGGTGGAGATACCGCCTTCTGCGGAAATGGCTCTGCATCTTTGACCGTAACTGGACCCAACGGTAACTACGCTTGGTACGATGCATGGGGAGGAAATTTGGTGAACATTGGCCAAAACTGGACCACTCCAAACCTGACCCAAACCATCAATTACCATGTTAATTACAAGGTGAACGGATGTCCTTCTAAATTTGATACCGCTAAGGTTACCATCAACCGTATTCCTTATGCATACCTAACCGACCCAGGCGTTGTTTGTGTTGGCAATGGTTTGGTGGATCTTGGTTTTGATCCCCCACTTTTAGCCGACTCCAAAACATTCACCACTTGTGGTTACAATGGAGATTTTGGTCCTACCCAAGGAGCGGCAGACAGCACGTATGGTCCAGGGTTCGTTTCTGTTCAAAACGGAATACAATTGTGGACTGTTCCCTACAATGGTGTTTATGAATTTATTGCTGCCGGAGCCGATGGGTCCTATGGTGGACTTAATCCATCAGGGTATGGCGGAGGTGGCCGTGGTGCCATTATGAAAGGAAAATTCCAATTGACAGCGGGAACCGTTTTGAAGATTCTGGTTGGTCAACAAGGTAAGCACGGAACCAGTGCAGGCGGTGGCGGCGGAGGCACATTCGTGGCTACGTCAAACAACACTCCTCTTATTGTGGCCGGTGGTGGTGGTTCTAACCGTTCTGGTGCGAGTTTGAATTTGCCCATGATGGATGCGGCTACGGCACCCTGTGGAAGAACAGGAACAGGTGGCACAGGCGGTTGCGCTGGAAATGGTGCACCCTATGCCAATGCTGGCCCTGGAGGTGCTGGCTTCTTAACCGATGGTCCACAAACTTCAGACACCCGTGCTATGTGCAACAAAGACGTGGCCTTGTCTTTCCTAAATGGAGGGCGCGGTGGAAAATTGTTGTACACGTGTGGAACAGCCCCAGCGAATTTGGTTTTGGGCGGGTTTGGTGGTGGAGCTGCCTCCGGTTGGGGAGGCTCTGCTGGCGGTGGCGGTTATTCCGGCGGCGGTTCAGGCACCAATTCAACCGTCGGTTATGGAGGTGGTGGCGGATCCTATCTAGCTCCTACCGCTTTTGATGTTGCTACTTCAGACGGACTTTATGATAACCTATCTCAGTTTAATAACGGTCCCATTGTTAACCTTGCTTCGGTTAATCAAGGTCAAGGCTATTTGATTGTTAATTACAGCATCCCTCAGCCTTCCGATACCAACGGCGTTTGGTCTGGTGTTACCATTACCGACTCTGTTCAAGGTTTGTTTGATCCTCAATTGGGTGTTCTAGGCAACAACACCGTAGTTTACACCGTAAACAACAACGGCTGTACCTTCACCGATTCGCTGATCATCAACGTGGTTCAAGGTCCCGATGCCTCTATTACTACGGCTTCTACTCAACTTTGCGATTACGACAACAGCATCAGCCTTGCTGCCCTAAACAGCGGCGGCAACTGGGCTGGTAACGGTGTAAGCGTAGTTGGAAACAACGTTAGCTTCGACCCAGGTTCAGTAACCGCCGGTACCTACCAGGCTTACCACAGCATT
>Ga0194124_10003489_pt1 | contig 16423 bp, 10 predicted proteins | sample TA2KigCas0mmetaG_FD_148605 | JGI IMG/M metagenome (GOLD analysis project Ga0194124, IMG submission 148605) | Freshwater microbial communities from Lake Tanganyika, Tanzania - TA2015031 Kigoma Deep Cast 0m | ecosystem: Environmental > Aquatic > Freshwater > Lake | place: Tanzania: Lake...
CCCCCGCCGGCGGCGTGGCCCACGCGGTCTGCGCCGCCCGCGAGGGCCTCGATGTCCTCCTGGTCAGCCCCGTGCCGCATCTGGGCGGGCTGCTCAGCAACGGCCTGACCACGATGGACACCCTGTATAACGGCGCGCGGGCGCCGTTCTACGACGAGGTGCGGCGATCGATCCACGAGTATTATAAGTCCAGATACGGGGAGGATTCCGAGCAGTACCGCCGGAGCCTGCCGGGCCAGCCCAAGGCCAAGGTCGAGGCCCGCGTGTTCGAGTGGATCATGAACCGCCTGCTCGCCGCCGAGCCGCGCGTCAAAATGCGGCATTCGTTCCACCCCGTCGCTGTGCGGCGGGAAGGGGCGGCGTTGCAGGAGGTAACGTTCCGCGACCGCCACAGCCCGGCCACCTTTGCGGTGCGAGCGGCGGTGTTCTCCGACTGTTCCTACGAAGGCGACCTGCTGGCGGTCGCCCGCGTGCCCTACCGGTGGGGCCGGGAGGCGCGCACCGAGTTCAACGAGGAGCACGCGGGGCGCATCTTCATGCGCAAGGTCGCGTGGCCCCCGCCGGGCGTCGACCCGCAGGTGCTCGCCGACTACCGGCGGGGGAACCTCGTGCACTACAACCGTTGGTACGAGATTATCCGTCCGGCGAGTACCGGGGAGGCGGATCGCTCGGTGCAGGCCTACAACCTGCGCACCGTGCTGACCCGCGATCCGGCCAACCGCCTGCCGCCGGTGCAGCCGCCCGGCTACGACCGCGCGGAAATCCTGCGGCGCGTCGGTCGCGACATCAATTGGAGCGGTCGCGTGCCGACCCCCAATCAGCCCAACCAGAAGGTCTACCTCAATCTGCCCGAGATCGTCGGCATCCAGCACGCCTACGTGGAGGGCGACTGGGCGACGCGGCAGCGGATCGTCGACGAGCACGCCCGGCTCACGCGGGCGCTGATCTTCTTCATGCAGCACGATCCCTCGGTGCCGGAGGCGACGCGCCGCGGCTGGCTCGAGTGGGGACTGCCGCGCGATGAATTTGCCGACAACGGCCACCTGCCGTACGAAATCTACGCCCGAGAGACGCGGCGGCTGGTCGGGCGCGCGATCTTCACCGAAAACGATGCCCGGCCCGCTCCCCAGCTTCCCCGGGCGCCGGTGCACGGCGACGCCATCAGTATCACCGAGTGGTTTCTCGACTCGCACGCCTGCACCCCGGAACACGTCGAAGGCAGCGAATGGGAGGGTGAGTTGCTGCTGAATTACGTGACCGTGCCCGGCCAGATTGCGTACGGGACGATCCTGCCGCGCGATCTCGACAACCTGCTCGTGCCGGTCTGCGCCTCGTCCTCCCACATCGGCTGGGGCGCCATCCGGCTGGAGCCGACCTGGATGAGCCTCGGCGAGGCGGCGGCGGTGGCGACGACGATGGCGATCCGCGAGGGCCGGCCGCCGGCGGCAATCCGCGGCGCGGAGCTGGTGCCCCGCCTCTGCGAGCGCCGCGTCATGGTGTCGTTCTTCAACGACGTCGAGGTGGATCCGCGCGAGCCCTGGTATCCGGCGGTGCAGTACTTCGGGACGCGCGGCTTCTTCGGTTCGCACGATGCGCGCCCGCTCGACGCCCTGACCCGGCCGCTGGCGGAGGCGTGGGCAGCGGCCCTGGTGGAGGACGCGCGCGGCGGGGAGATTGACCTGACAGCGCGGGCGCGGCGCCTGCTGGCCGTCGACGCGACGGCCGGCCCGCCCTTGTTGGTGGAGGAATTCGCGGCGGTGCTGAATGCGGCCGCGACGAAGACGCGAAGCAACTTGCCGGTCGATCGCGCCGTCGCGGAATCCTGGTATGCCCGCGACATCCGGATCAGTCGCGCGGCCGCCTGCCGGGTGATGTTCGCACTCGTGCGGACACGCTAAACCTTCCTGCTCCCCCGTCGAAACACGTCGCCGCTGCCTTCCGCCGCACTATCGTTGGAGCGTACCGGCGCCCCCGTCCCGCCCGCCTTGCCCCATCCATGAAATCTTTTCCCCTGGTTTCGTTGCTTCTCGCACTGGCGGTTTACTCCGGCCTCATGGCGCCTTCGCCGGGGCGCGCAGCCACTGTCGCGCCGCCGCCAGAAGTGCTCGTCCGCATGTTCGCAGTTCCCGGCCTGCCGGCCGCGCCCGAACTGATCGATTGGAGCAAGCTGCCGGTCTATCGGGGACAGACCAGCCTCGTCGCCCGCGGCATCCAGAACGAGTCGGCGTTCATGCATCATCCCTTTATCGTCGTGCACGCCGGCCGGGTCTTTGCGCTGTGGAACGACGGTTACATCGGCGAGGATTTCGCAGGCCAGCGCGTCCGTTACGCGACGAGCCGCGACGGCCTCGCCTGGGACCCTCCAGTCGATCTCACCGGCCGCCATCCCCAGCGGCGCTACACTGCCTGCGGCTTTTGGAGGCGCGGGAGCGAGATGTACGCGCTGGCGGCGCTGCGCGACGCCTCCGATGGCGGCAAGACCGGCGAGGATCCTCTGCTGCTGGCCTTCCCGTACGAGCCTGCGACGGGGCGTTTCGGCGAGCGCCGCGTCATCGCGCGCGAATTCTTCGCGCAGAACATCCCCGAGCTCACTCCGGCCGGCGACTGGTTGATTCTCGGCAAGGGCGGCACCGGCAGCTGGGGGCCCATGAAATCCGCCCGGGGCGGCGTGAAGGCGATCGACGAATGGGCCGTGCGCGATCTTCCGGGCGCGGGCCGGCTGGAGGAGGCGGAGTGGTATGTGCTGCCCAACGGCCACCTCGTGGCGCACTTTCGCACGCGCACGCCGAAACGCCTGATGCGGATGTACAGCGTCGATCACGGACTGACCTGGACGGACCCCGCCGTGACCGACTTCCCCGAGGCGGGCGCCCGTCACCATGGGCTCCGGTTGAGCAACGGGCTCTACGCGTTGCTGGTGAATCCGAACCCGCAGGGCCGCGTCCCTTTCGCCATCGCGACCTCGAAGGATGGCCTCGTCTACGACCGAATCGCCAACGTCCGGGCGGAGCCGACCAAGGCGCGGTGGGAGGGAAGGGCGAAGAGCGCGGGCTACCATTACATGCGCGGCTACGAGCACGGTGGGCAGCTCTACACGATCTACTCCGTCAACAAGGAGGACATCGAGGTCTCGGTCCTCCCGCTGTCCGAGTTCGCCGCCCTCTATCGCTGAGTCCGCGCCGCCTGCCGCATGTCCCTGCATCCGATCGATTATCTCGTGATCGTGGCCTACGCCGCGCTCACGCTGGTGATCGGATTGCGCTTTTCTCGGCGCAATCGCTCCACCGACCGGTATTTCCTCGGCGGCCGCGACTTCCCGGGCTGGGCGATCGGGATCAGTTTCCTCGGCTCCACCATCAGCTCCATCACGTTCATCGCGTATCCGGCGGACAGCTTCAAGACGGCCTGGCTGCGCATCCTGCCTCCGCTGGCGTTTCCGTTCGTGGTGCTGCTGGCCTGTTATGCGTTCATCCCGTTCTTCCGGGGCGGGATTGTGCATTCGGCGTACCACTACCTCCGGTTGCGGTTTGGCCCGGTGGTTTCGCTGTATGCGGCGGTGATTTACCTCGCCATGCAGGTGGTGCGGGCGGCGACGATCACCTACCTGCTCTCGGTGCTGCTGGCGTCGCTCACGGGCCTGCCGGTGCCAGCCTGCATCGCCCTCTCCGCCGGCGTGACGGCGGTTTACACGGTCAAGGGCGGATTCGAGGCCGTTGTGTGGACCGATGTCATCCAGACGATGGTGCTACTGTCGGGCGCGGTGGTGTGTGTGGCCTGCGTGGCGCACGCGCTCCCCGGCGGGCTCGGGCAGGTGGTGCAGGAGGCTTGGGCGGCAGGGAAGCTCTCCTTGCGCGACTTGGATCCGACGACCGGACGGCTGGAGCCGGCGGCTCTGGGCTTTTCGCTCAGCGAGAAGACGGCGGTGATGCTCGTGCTCGTGGGAGTGGCCAACTACCTCGCGGGGCAGCTCGATCAGGACTCGGTGCAGCGCTGGTGCTCCGCCCGCTCCGACGCCGAGGCGCGAAAGTCGATGTTCATCCTCGGGTTTGGCGCGATCCCGATCTGGTGCGGCTTCATGTTCCTCGGCACCTGCCTTTGGGTCTATTTCCAGCACCACCCGACGCCCGTCTCCGCCGCGATCCTTGCCGGCGCGCGCAAGGCGGAGGACATCCTGCCACATTTCATCATCACCGTCCTGCCGCACGGACTCGCCGGCCTGGTGATTTCCGCGGCGTTGGCTGCGGCCATGGCCAGCCTCAGCAGCTGTATCAACGCCGCCAGCATGGTCTGGGTGAACGACCTCTACCGCCCGTACCTGAGGCCGGACCGACCGGACGCGCACTATCTCGGGACGGGCCGACTCTCCTCGCTGGTGATCGCGGCGCTCATGGCGGGCGGAGCGTGGCTGTTCTACCTCGCCCCGACGAAGACCATTCTGGACTTCATCCTCAACCTCACTGCGCTGCTCGGGGGCGGCGTCTCGGGCGCGTTTGTGTTCGGGCTTTTTACCCGCTGGGGCGACCAGCGGGCCGTCCTGGCCGGCATCGCGGGCACGATGCTCTTCAGCGCCTACGCGCTGCTCGTGACCTTCGGCGTCCTCCCGCGCCGGTTCGACGGCTACTACACCTCCATCCTCGCCAACCTCGTGATGTTCACCACGTGCGCGCTCGCCGCGCTCGCCTTCCCGCGCCGCGGGGGCAGCCTCGCCAACCTCACCGTCTGGGACCGCGCGCGCGGCTCCAGCCCCGCCGGAAGCGCCGCATGCGCCACGACTGCCCCATGAAACCGCCGCTGTCCAACGCGCCCGCGGCGTCCTTTGCCGGGCATTACGATCTGCTCGTGGCCGGCGCCAATCCCGGTGGCATCGCCTGTGCCCTCCGGGCCGCGCGCGAAGGGCTGCGGGTGCTCCTGGTCGAGCCCTCCGGCCGCGTCGGCGGCATGTGGACGAGCGGTGTGCAGGTGTTCGATACGCGGTACGGCGGGCACCGCTGTCCGGTGCTGTCGGAGTTCGTCGCGCGGCTGGAGGACTACTACCGGCGCACCGACGGGGAGGGTTCGCCCGCGCATGCGATGGCGCGGTTCGGCGATGCCCCCCGCCACGGCGAACGGCCGCGCTTCGAACCGCACGTGGCGGAGGAAATTCTGCTCCGGATGCTGGCGGAGTGCGCGGGGGTGCGACTGGCTTGCGGCTGGCACCCGGTCGAGGCGGCGGTCGAGGACGGGGTGATCCGCGAAGTGGTTTTCCGTGCCGGAGCCGCGCCCGGCGAGACGGCGCGGGTGGGGGCCGACCTGTTCGTGGACGCGACGTACGAGGCCGATTTGGCGGCCCTCGCGGGCGCGTGTTTCCGCAGTGGTCGCGAGGGGCGGGCCGAGTTCGGCGAGCCGCACGCGGGCCGGCACTTCACGAGCATCGAGCCGATCGGGGATGCCGGGGTGGCGCTTGCCCGGCGGCTCAACCTCCACTTCTTCAATCGCACCTCGCGCCGGGTCTTCCCGGGGAGCGACGGCGCGGCGGATCGGGCGGTGCAGGCGTACTGCGTGCGCCTGGTGCTCACGGATCGAAACGACAACCGCGTGCCGGTGCCGCGCCCCGCCGCCTACGACCGCGCGCGCTATCTCGGCCTGCTCGACCGCAGCCCGGGGGCGCACCTGCAATCGTATCCGCTTTCTTCGCACCTGCTGCACGGGCCCCTCGAGGGCATCCGCCTCGCCCCCAACCTGCCCCACGGGAAGATGGACTGGCTGGGCGCCAACCTGGTCGGCGGGAACCACGACCACCCGGCGGCCGATCGCGCGCGGCGGCGCGAGTTGCTCCGCGCGCACACCGACCACGCGCTCGGCCTGCTGCACTTTCTCCAGCACGATCCCGCCGTGCCGGCGGCGGTGCGCGCCCACGTGGGGGCCTGGGGGCTCCCGCGCGACGAGTACCGCGAGTCCGACCACCTCCCGCCGGCGATGTACGTGCGGGAGTCGCGGCGACTCGCCGGGCGGCACGTGTTCACCGAGCACGATGCGTGCCGCCACCCCCGCCACTCGCGCACGCCTATCCATCCGGACGCGGTGGCGTTTGCCGAGTGGCCGATGGACTCCCACGACTGCCACCCGGTGCGCCAGCCCGGCAGCGGCAACGATGGCGAATTCATCCTCGCGGAGCAGACGCTGCCCTCGCAGGTGCCGTTCCGCTGCCTCTGCTGCGACGAGGTCGAGAACCTGCTCGTGCCCGTCTGCCTTTCCGCGACCCATGTGGGGTGGGGCACCCTGCGGCTCGAGCCCGTGTTCGTCCATATCGGCGAGGCCGCGGCCGTCGCCGCGCTGCTCTGCCTGCGCGATCACGTGCCGCCGCGGGCGCTCGTCCCGGCGGCCCTGCACTGGGCGCTGCTCCAGCGTCGGATCGCCACCACCTATTTCGCCGACGTGGACTTGGGAGGGGACGACACCTGGACGCGTAACGTGCAGTTCCTGGGCGCGCGCGGTTTTTTCGCCGGCTACCGGGCGGAGCCGGAGCGGTTCGTCCCGGCGGCGCTGCGGACCGCGTGGGAGGATCTCGCCGCCCTCTGGCTCGCCGGCCAAGGCGAGGGCAATGACGGCGCCGCGCGGGTCGCAACCGCCGAATCCGGTCCCTGCGCGGGATCGCCCGCCGATGGTCCGGGCCGGGATGAGAACGCGGCGGCGCTGCTCCGTCGCCACGGCTGGTCGGACCGACCGGGCACGATCCGGGAGGCGGCTCAGGCTGTGGCCGGGGCGCTGCGCGAGGCGGAGTCCGTCGAACTTCCCGCGTAGGCGCCGGCGGAGAGGCGGGCCACCGCTTCGGTTGCGAGCCGCACGAGGTCGGCCTTGGCCGCGTCCGCCCACGGCTGGGTCATCGCCACGGAAACCCCCACCGCCGCGAGCAGCGTGCCTTCCGAGGAGTAGATGGGCACCCCCACGAGGAAGCGGGAGTTGGGTGCCTCCCAGGCCACGTGGCCGCGCGCGCGGGCCTGCTCCAGGAAAGTGCGCAGCCGCTCCTCGGTGCCCCATAATCCCGCCCCGTATTCTTGAAATGGATATCGCGCCGTGTACGCCGCCTCCTCGGCGGGCGGCCAGAAAGCCAGCATGCAAAGCGTCGAGGCATGGATGTAGGGGGCGAGCCGCCGCGTCGACGAATGCTGCACCACGCCCGGGCGGTTCCGCTCGATCAGGTGCACGGCGATGACCTCGCCGCCCAGCGGCTCCGCCAGCACCACCGTCGCGTCGCAGCGCCCCGCCAGGTGCCGCACCAGGCCCTCGAACTGTCGCGCCATGGCCCGGTGCCGCCACGCCTCGGCCGCTTCCAGCACGCCCGGTCCCAGCAGGAAGCGCACCGGACGCGAGGTCTTCTCCAGGTAGCGACTGGCGACGAGCGTCCGCGTAAGATTGAACGCCGTCGGCCGCTTCACCCCCAGCGCGTCGGCGATCTCCGCGAGCGTCAGCCCGCTGCCGGAGCGCGCCACCAAATCGAGAATCATCATGCCGCGTTCGAGGGATTGGACGAGATTGCTGTGAGCCATGAGCGAAGGAGGGCGCCGGCCGGAGATGACGGCGTCCGGTAATCCTCCCGCCCTCAGTCCGCGACGACAACCCCGAACTGGGGCCGATCCGGCCGTTCTCGGCGCGTGCACGCCAAGCGGCGGACAAGTGGCGGCTGATCGACGGGCATGTGGCGGATAAATGGCGGATAAATGGCTCACCAAGCGCCAAACTTTGAGAGTGCCGCAAGGGACAGGCTGTTCCGAAAGCCCCGAGTTGGAGCTTGCGTGCCATGGTCCCGCCCGCCCGCAAACCTCCTGCTGACGGTTAACCCGACTTCGCCGATTCGGAGATGCCGGCGAGATTTTTCCGGCGTAAATCGTTGCTGCATCGGTGGGGATTTTTGCCCATCGAGGGAAGCCCCTTCTGTAGTGAAGACCCACCCTCTACCGGAAGTATGCGCCGTCGGGTATACTCGGCCGCAAGAAGATGTTTCTGCGCTGCACCAAACGAAAGAAGAACGGCAAACTCCATCGTTTACCTCGCCTTGAAGGAGTGAACCATTCCACCGCCATGCGCGCCGCCGTATTGGAATCTGCCCAGACGATCAAAATCCAGGCCCGGGCCACGCCCGAACTGAAGCCGCGGATGGTGCTGTTGCGCGTTCGCCGCGCCGGCATCTGCGGCTCCGACCTGCACTATTTCGAGCACGGGTGCTGCGGCGCGTTTGTGCCGACCCGCCCGTTCGTGCTCGGCCACGAATTCGCGGCGGAGGTCGCCGCGGTCGGCGACGGAGTGGAGCACCTGCCGGTCGGCACGCGGGTCACCGCGAATCCGGCCCGCGCGGGGGGGGTCTGCGATTACTGCAAGGCGGGGCGCGGCAACCTCTGCCGCGCGACCATCATGCTCGGCAGCGCGAGCACCCGGCCACCCACCGATGGCGCATTTGCGGAGTACGTTACCGTCCGCGCCGATCAATGCCACGTGCTGCCGCCGGATCTGGATGACGCCACGGGGGCGATGCTCGAGCCGCTCGCGGTCGCGCTGCACGCGGTGAAGCGCGCCGGGGCCGTCTCCGGCAAGCGCGTGCTCGTGACCGGCGGCGGTCCCATCGGTCTGCTCGTGGCGATGACCGCCAAAGCCTTCGGGGCGGTGCCGGTGGCCGTGAGCGACGTCCTGGAAACGCGGCGCGACGCCGCACGCCGGCTCGGGGTCGAGGTCGCCCTCAACCCGGTGACCCCAACCCTGGCTGAGGAGGTCCGCACGTTGACCGGGGAAGGCTTCGACTTCGTGTTCGAAGCCGCGGGCGCGCGCGCCGCGCTGCGCCAGGCGTTCGAGTTGGTCCGCCCCGGCGGGACGATTGTCCAGATCGGCACCCTGGGCACCGAGGACATTCCGCTGCCGGCCAATCAGCTCATGGTGCGCGAGATCAACTTCATCGGCTCCATGCGCTACGGAAACGTCTTCGACGAGGCGATCCGCCTCGTGCAGTCGCGGCGGATCGACTTGCGGGGGCTCATCAGCGGGGTTCTTCCCCTGTCCGAGGTGGACCAGGCGATGCGCCTGGCCTCGGGGAAGAACACGGCGCTGAAAGTGCAGCTGGAGATCGATTGACCGGAACGGCCTAGCCGCGACCTCGTCAACTGGCGCCTCGTGGGACACGCGATGCACGATTTTGCGGCCTTCGGCCCGGAGCTGCCCGACATCCCCGAGGGACTCCACGCCCCGCCACTCCCCTGAACCTCTCGTCGACAGAGAGTCACTCACGGCGACTTGGGCAATGGTCATTCCCTTGGACCACCTCTTGCCGGTCCATTGTGCCGAATTTGCGCGTCTGGCGTAGATCTTCGCCAAGACGCCGCCGCAACAACCGGGTACGCTCGACTCGTCCCACCTTCGCTCCGTGCGCAGTCTTACGCCCCATGCCCCCACCAACTCGATGACCAAGCCCCATCCTCGTTCACGCGTCCTCGCCCTGCTCGGCTGGCTCGCCTCCGCCGCCGCGACGCCCCATCCTTTTCCGACCATGCGCTCCTCCCTTGTTCTTGCCCTCTTGCCCGCGGTCTCCCTCGGGGCTCCCGCCATCGCGTCCGGAGCCGCACCGGCGATCGCCCGGCCCAACGTCGTCATCCTGATCACTGACGACCAGGGGACGCTCGATGCAAACTGCTACGGCTCGACCGACCTGCTGCTAGGAAACTGGATCTTCAGGGGGATCGGATCCGGGAGGGGTTTAACTGAAAGGAAACTGGATTTTCAAGGGGATCGGATCCGGGAGGGGTTTATCAGTATCTCAGCCGGCGGAAGTCCCTCACCGTGTGAAACGTGATCAGGTTGCCGTCGTGGGCCGTGGCCGCGCGCTGGTCGCCGCTGCGTGAGAGGATGTGCAGATCCTCGCCGTCGATCACCATGGAGGCGTAGTGCCGGCTCTCGCGCGGCGAGCCTCCCCTGGCCACCAGGCCCGCGAAGCACCAATCGACCATGTTCCTCGAAAAGTGCAGTTGCAGGCGGTGGCGCTCGTTGTTCGGCAGGTCGTAGCGGTCCGCCGGCAGCCGGTCGGCGCGCGTCATGGAATCGGTGGCTTGCGAGCTGAGCAGCCAGTAGAGCCGCGTCACCTCGTCGTAGCAGAGGTGGAATCGCATCTGGCCTCCGGGCAACGGCAGGAAGAGCACCTTCTTCCCCGAGGGCGCCGTCTCGAGGGTGGTCCGCATCGAGCCGTCGGGCTGCTCGATCACCTTCGCGAGCGCGGCGTAGCCGGTACCGCCGGTGTGGGCCCGCATGAAGAGGTGGAAGGTGCGGCCGTCCGGATCGTACCAGGTGTGGTCGGGATCGACGATCTGGACGACGTTGGTCTCGAGCCAACCCATCGGAGAATTCGTGCGCCGCTTGGGCGCGGTCGCCACCGGCAGCCGCTCCGGATAGGCCTGCGGAAAGAACGGCACGCCGAAGAAGTCCAGCTCGGGCTGGTTCTGCCGGTAGCCGCGGATGAGATCGGCAAACACAAGTTCGCTGGCAAAGGTCCAGCTCTCGCGTCGGGTGAGATCCGCGTCCTCCCGCGCCCGCATCAGCACCGGCGCCAGCGTGCCCACCGGCCAGGCCTTGTTCTCCGTGCCCACCTTGCGCTCCATCACCAGATAGACATTGCCGCGCGCGTACCACACGTTGCACGCCGACTGATGCCACGCGAGCCCCTCGCTCAACCGCGCCGTCGGCGTCCAGTTCGCGCCGCCGTCATCAGAGCGCATGATCATCAAGTCGCCCCGGGTTCCGAGCACGTAGAGCGAGCGTCCCGCGACGAACGGCCGCGCCTGCCCGAACGCAAAGGTGGCGCGCTGCGCCCAGGTCCGGCCCCGATCATCCGACGTCAGCACGCGGCCGCTCTCCTTCCCGCTGCCGGAGAAATGGTAGGTCGCAACCAGGCGCCCGCTCGAAAGGCGCGCGAGGCCCGGCGTCCGGGAGTAGACGTCCTTGGGCGATGGCGACTCGGCCAGCACGACGAAGTCATCCGCCAGGGGGCGCACCGCCCAGTCGGACGCGGCCGGCGCCAAGGCGGCCAGCGCACACGAGAGCAAAAAAGTCGGAATGATTTTCATGGGCAGGCGAGCGGGCGGACTAGGGCGTGTCTTCAAATGATTTGTCATTCTGAGCGCAGCGAAGAATCCAGCAGCGGTCATGCGGCGCTGCCTGGGTGCGAGAGCTCAAGTGGATTCTTCGCTGCGCTCAGAATGACAGGAGGAAACGATTTTGAAGACACAGCCTAGTACCGCCCGTTCAGGCCGAAGGAGACAAACGGGCCGTTGTAGATCGTGCTGATGCGGGTGCCGGTCACGAAGTGCGCCGTGCGCTGCGGTTCATCGAACAGGTTCGAGACATCGAGGAAGAGCTCGACGTGGCGGGGCAGGCGCACCGAGGCGCCCACATTGACGATGCGGCGCTCGAGGCGGTTGGTCTGCAGTTGCGGCAGGACGTTGAACGAGCCGAGCGTGCGCCCGACATAGCTCCACTGCACGTACGGGGCGAGCCAGCGGTAGTTGTAGCTGAGGCGCACATTGGCGGTGTCAGGCACGAAACCCACCAGCCCGCCCGCGCCGCCGCTCTCCTGCCCGTAGTCGCCCTGCGCGCTCAGGCGGGTGTAGTTGACGAGGAGCGTGAGCCCGCGGAAGGCACCGGGCAGGAAAGTCAGCTGCTGCAGGTACTCGAATTCGAAGCCGTCGACCCGGCCGCCGCCGCCGTTGGCGTTGGAGATGATGTCGTAGCCCGAGTAGAGGCCGCCGTAGCCGTTGTCGGCGCCGGACGCCACGATGCCGACCTCCTGGCGAAAGACAAAGTCGCTGAGATCCTTCCGGAAGAGCGTGACGCCGATTCGCCCCATGGGCTGGAGGTAGTATTCCAGCGCCACGTCATAGTTGTCCGCATACATCGGCTTGATCGAGGGATTGTCGATCGTGACCTCGCGCTGCGTGTCGTTGACGGCGAAGTTGGGCACGAGATCGCCGAGGGAAGGCCGGCCGATGCCGGTCGAGAAGCTCGCGCGGCCGATGAGGTTGGGCGTGAAGCTGTGCCGGAAGTGGATGCTGGGAAAAAATCCGTCGGACTGGCCGCGGCGCACGATCGGGTCGGTGCCGTACTCGGCGTTGACCCGGGCCTGGAGGTCCGTGATCGACGCGAAGGTGCCCCGCTGGATGTAGCCGCGGGAGAGGTTGCGCGACTCCTCCCAGCGCACGCCCCCGAGCACACCGAGCGAGCCGAAGCGCGTGCCGCCCATCACGTAGGCGGCGCGGATCTTCTCCTGCACGTAGGAGAACGTGGTGCGCGCCGTCGACAGCTCGCGGTAGGGGTCGGTGCGCCAGAGCTGCGGCTCGTGGTCGATCGAGTGGTTGTACTTGTTGGGATCGAAGGCGGGCAGCGGACCGAAGCCGAGCCTCGGCTCCAGGCGCGGGGAGGAGGCGAAGCGCGTGAGATCGTCGTCGTTGACGCGCGTGACGGGATTGAGGCCGACGACGCCGTCGGGGCCGGCGTAGGTGAACTGGCGGTTGAAATTGTCCTGCGCGTAGGACTGGCGCGTGCCGGCGCCGCCAGCGGACAACTGCAACGCCCGGCCGCCGAGAATGACGTCGCGCTTCACGTTGAATTCGCCGGACGAGGAGTGGTTGCGGGCGTTGGCACCGCCCTGGCTGACGACCGCCCCGGTATAGTTGCGCGGATCGAAGATGCTGGGGCCGGCGGTCTGGGTGAACTTGGGGAAGTCGGCCCCGCCGGTCTTGTCGAGGATCCAGCCCACGTTGGCGACGCTGGCGGTGAAGTTGCGACCGGCATTCGGCAGGTGACGGCGGGCGGTGTTGCGCTCGGCGCGCGAGTAGCCGAAGAGGTAGTCGAGCCGCCACGCGCCCAGGCGCTGTTCGCCGCCGAACTGGTGAAAGGTGGTCTGGTCGTTGGCTTCGAAGGGATTGGTGTTGGCCACGAACGTGGTGCGGGCCGACGGCAGGACCTCGGTGAGCACCTCGGTGGAGCCCGGCTTGATGTTGCCGCCGGTCAACGGTGCGCCGGTCGGGCTGACGCTGGTGGCGAAGGCGCGGCCGGCCGCGGCGATGTTGGCTAGGTAGTCGACCTGGTAGTTTTCGGGCCGGGCCGTGCGCTGGGCCTGGAGATTGCGCATGAGGTTGAAAAAGAACCGCGCATCGGGCGAGAGCCGGAAGTCGCCGCGGACGTTGGCGGTGCGCAGGAGGCGGTCCTGGATGCCGTCGAAGCGCTGGAAGCGCTCAGTGAACTGGGGCGTGCGCGCGGAGGTATCCAGATTGGCGATCGTGCGGGTGCGCTGGGTGATGTTCTCGTTGTAGACGGCATTGGCGCCGACGCCGAAGTTGCGCGCCTCGCCGAAGAGATCGAAGACCTCGCGGTAGCTGAGCGAGAAATTGGGCAGGGCCTCAGGGGCAAACCTTCGCGGGGTGAAGTCGAAGATCGTCGGCGACCATTTGCCACCCAGCCGGTAGGTGAGCTCGCGCTTCGTCTTCAGATTGAGCGCGGTCTTGGTCTTGAAGTTCACGCGCCCGCTGACCGAGCTGGCGGGGAGATCGGGCGTCAGCGCCTTGGTGACCTGGATTTCGTCGAAATTGTTGGCGGTGATGTTGGTGTAGACTGCGCTGCGCGTCATCGCGAACTGCGACGCGAGCAGCCCGCCGTCGACGGTGGTGGAGTTGAGTTCGCCGGGCAGGCCGCGGATGACGGGGCGGTCGAAGTTGCCCTCGGTGGATGGCAGGGCGTAGATGCCGGGCAGGCGCATGAGCACCTCGGCCGGGTTGTCATTGGCGAGCACGCCGAGGGCGTCCATGGCGACGACGTTTTCCACGCTGCGGGCGTTCTTCTGGCGCGTGAGGGCGGCGGCGTTGCCCTCGCGCTCGGCGGTAACGACGAACTGGTCGAGTTGCAGCGGTGCATCGGCTTTCAGGCCAATCGGGACCTCGACGCGGCCGGAGCCGGTCACGCGCACCGGCACGACCGTCTCGGGAAAGCCCTCGTAGGCCACGCGGACGCTGTAGCTGCCGGGGGCCACGCCGAGGAACTCCGCGACGCCGAACTGATCGGCGACCGCCTCGCGGCCGGTGGGAACGAGCTCGACGCGGGCGCGCTGGAGAAACGTGCCGGAGTCGGTGCTGCTGACGCGGACACTCACGATGGCCCCGCCGGCGAGCGAGGTGGCGCCCTGCGCCGGCAGATCAGCAACGAGCAGCAGTGCGGCGGACGCGACCGCACACGAGAACGTCACGCGGCGCGACGCTGGCAGTCGGAGCATTCGGCGGAGGTGAGCGGAGGTGTTCATGGATTTGAGGGGGCAGAAAATGAGGGTGGAGGACGATGCTCTGGGAGAGGACTGGCCGGTACCGCGCCGGAAAGCGGTCTTCCTGAACCGAACTCATGCAGTTGAAAGTTGAAAGATTAGAGTTGAACGACGTGCCACCGCGGGCGCGGGCTGGAATCGCTGCCAACCGGCAACCCGCACCGAAAGGCGGATGCGGCTTCCATCTGCCAACCGGTTGTTCGTCCCGTCGCTCCTAAGAAACTACATTTGTTACTCATTGGGGCGCAACGTTGGTCCTGTTTCTCTCCTGTCCCGGCCAAAATCCGATTTTGGGGATTTGGCTGATAGGAAACTGGATCTTCAGGGGGATCGGATCCGGGAGGGGTTTAAGGGGAGCTGCTAGGAAACTGGATTTTCAGCGCAAGTCCCTCGTGCTCGAAGAGGCGAATGCGATTGGCACCACGTTTCTTCGTTCGCAGCTTCTGTCCAAGGAGCAGCGTAGAGCAGCCAGTGAGTTGCTCCGAGCGCACGTGAAAGCGCGCCTCGCGTTCCATGCCGCGGGCATCGAACTGGCTGGCATCGAGAGGGCAAACGTCGAAGCAGCCCGGACCGAAGGGCAGCTCTGGGCGCTGGCACTGGACGCGTCAGCGCAGGACCCGCGCTCCGTTCCAACAGGCTTGTTTGTTCATTCTCTCAATGAAGTTATTGATCTGCGCGAGAAACGCCAAGTCGCATTCGAGAACCACGTCCCCGAGCCAGTGCTCTATCTTCTGCTGGTTGTGTCGGCAGCCTCATTCACCATTCTCGGGTATGGCTGTGGTCTCACGCGACACCGGCGATTCGGATCGAACACGCTCTTTGCCTTGCTCATCGTCTTCGTGCTCGTCATTATTCTTGACATCGATCGGCCACGGCGCGGCGTAATCACCGTTCCTCAGGAGAGCTTGATCCGCCTTCTGGCGACGCTGGAGGCTGACGCCCAATGACAGACGTCGGCTTGACAGGCCTGTTGGGCGTCAAGTGAGTATCGACGATCTACAGCCCACGGAACGCATCCATCCATGTTGAACCTGAGCGCTCCGGTCCTGATCAAAGCTCTCTTGCTTCTCTCGTTCGCGGTCTCCAGTCCCGCAAACGCTAGTGAGTTCAAGACGGAGGAAGTCGAGTTCGTAAGCCAGAAGGCGAAACTCTCAGGAACGATCGTGTTTCCGGAGAAGGTACAACTTCGCGCGGCGTTGGTCTTCGTGCATGGTTCCGGCAAGCAACTCAGGAACTTGCAGCTTGCAGAGAGCCTTGCATCGCATGGCATTGCCACACTGGTTTACGACAAGCGGGGTGTTGGACAGTCCGGAGGCGCCTACGAAAGTGAGCAAAGTGTAAGTGGACACAACATTAGTCTGCTTGCTGATGACGCGGTGGCGGCTCTAGGACTGCTCCGGCGTCATCCGAAAACCGAGAACGTTGCAGTGGGCTTGTCTGGCATAAGCCAGGCCGGCTGGATCGTTCCATTGGCCGCAGAAAGGGCGAGAAGCGCCGACTTTCTCGTGTTGTGGAGCGGCCCGGTATCTAGAGTAAGCGAGGAGGATATCTACAGCAAACACACGAACGACCGCGACTCTGACAACCCCCCGACTTTTGCCGAGGCACTTGCGGCTAGAACACAGAGATACACCTGGCCAAGCTTCCTTGGAAAGGACACGGATCCGACCGAAAGCCTGTCCCGGTTGAAAGTACCGGGACTATGGATCTTCGGTGCCCGAGACGGAAGCATCCCGGTGGAACTCTCGATCCAGAACCTCAAGAAACTCGCCGAGCTCAACAAGGACTACGCCTACGTCCTGTTCTCAAATCAGGGGCACAACAACATGTCGGAGACACTTTCGACCGCGGTGGATTGGATGCGCAGAGTGAATCGACCAATGCGATGACGGCTGCTTGTGTCTTTGTCGTTCGTACGCCTACCTTCGCAACTGTAGCGGAGTGGGTGACGGGGTACGGATTTTCGAGCCACCCCTAAGTTCGGTCTGGGTGATGAGTTGAGGTTGATACGACTGACGCTGGTTGTCCATCCCTGGCGGAGGGAAGGCCCGGCTCGGCGGGCCTGACCGGAGCCAGGGATGGAGATTGATTCGCCGCGAAGCT
>Ga0194124_10003492_pt1 | contig 16408 bp, 16 predicted proteins | sample TA2KigCas0mmetaG_FD_148605 | JGI IMG/M metagenome (GOLD analysis project Ga0194124, IMG submission 148605) | Freshwater microbial communities from Lake Tanganyika, Tanzania - TA2015031 Kigoma Deep Cast 0m | ecosystem: Environmental > Aquatic > Freshwater > Lake | place: Tanzania: Lake...
AACCAGCGCAGCACCCCGGACAGCAATAAGGGCGCGCAGAAGAGCGGAATCTGCGCAAGGCCCGCGTACATCTGAAACGCCTCGCCAGCCGTACCAGCGGTGACCGCGAGCGTCAGTCCCAGATTCCGGTTGCCCATCAGAAGCGATGACGACAGCGCGTTCTCGAACCCCCTGGTGCGCAGCACCATGTAACCCGTGAGGTGCCAGAGCACAGCCGCGAAACACGACCAGGCAAACAGCGCCAGAATGAACGCAGGGCGCTCAAAAAAGGTCTCGGTGACCCCATTCATGATCGCGACCGCGAACAGCACCAGGAGCACGACGTTCAAGCCGGCGAGTTCAGGATCGAAGCGGCGAAGCGTCGCGTCGCCCACGAGCCGGCGCACCAGCAGCGTGATGACAAAGGGGGCCAGTGCCGACAGGGTGACCCGCACGAAGAACTGGCCCAGATCGACTGTGATGCCGAAGCTGGGAAGCAGCAGCGACGCGGTCGCGGTCAGAGTGATGGGAAGCATCAGCGTCATCACCACGGTGCCCGCCATGCTCAGGTGTCCGGGGATCCCCAGGAATAGAGCGAAGGCTGCCGCCGACCCGATCGGTGCAGACGCTGCCTGCAAGACCGAAAGCACGGTGAATGCTTCGGGAATGAACCCCATGAGCGCGAGAAGCCAGACCGCCACAGGCGAAATCACCATGGTGCAGACGGTGAGCCATCCAATGCGCGCAGGCTGACGGAGCGTGTCGATCAGCGCGCTCCATTCCAGCCTGAGGAGCGACACGGTAATCATGCCCATCATGGCAGGCAGCACGAGCGACTGCAGAGCCTCGGCGAGTGCGGGGAACACGATGCCGGTGCAGACGCCCACGGGAAGCGTCCAGCGCGCGTGCTTGCCGAGCAGGCGTAGCGCGGCGACGATCATCGAATCGAGTAAAGCGCCTGCGCGGCCTCGCGCACCAGATCCGGGCCGCGATAGATCAGGCCGGTGTACAGCTGAACCAGATCGGCGCCCGTAGCGATTCGCGCCCGCGCATCGTCGCCGCTCAGAATCCCGCCGGTTCCGATGATCGCAATGTGCCGGCCGAGCTGCTTTCTCATCTGTTCCACCAGTTGGTCAACGGGTTCGCGAAGCGGCGCACCGGACAGTCCTCCTCGCCCGTCGGCATGAGGATGATCACGGACCGCATCACGCCGCGCGCTGGTGTTGGCAGCGATCACGCCCCAGTAAAGCCCTTCGGGATGGACTCTATCACTGCGGGCGCGAAGCGCTTCACAGAGCGTCTGCACAGCCAGACTGCTGAGGTCTGGCGAAATTTTAAGGAACAGCGGGGGCTGTTTTCCAGTCAGATCGGCGAGCTCGATGCGGACCTGGTCAATCGCAGTGAGCCAGTGGTCCAGGGAAGGTCGCGTATCGGGAACATGGAGATTCGAGGCGTTCGGGTTCGAAACATTGATCGTGAAATAGTCGGCCCAGGTGATGGTTGCGCGTAGACCCAGCGCGTAGTCTTGGATCGCGTGACTTGCGCGGGTGGCGACATTACAGGCGAGATTGACGCCCAGTCGAACGGGCGTTGCGCTGCGCGGATCGAGCGGCCAGCGATGCCGCGTGAGTTCGGCACAGAGCGGCTCGAGGCCACCCCGATGTAGCCCGATTCGGTTGATGAGGGCCCGTGCCTTGGTGAGCCGGTGGATTCGTGGCGGGTCAGACCAGGCTTCGCCCTGCGGCGCCACGCTTCCAATCTCGATGAAGCCGAACCCCATCGCAGCTAAGGCGGGAAGACATCGGCCCTCCTTGTCGAGCCCTGCGGCAAGACCGACCCGGTTGGGGAAGACCACGCCCGCAATTTCAACCGGATCATCGACCCTGGGGAGGGCTACCAGACCGCGCACCAGCCTTGAATCGCCCGCCAGCCACGACAAGGTCAGATCGTGCGCGCGCTCTGCGTCAAGCGAAAAGAGCAAAGGACGCAACGCACGGTATGCGACCCGATGCGCAAGGCCCATCGATCAGGGGAGATCGTTTGCGCGCGCCCAGACCACCTCGGCGAGCACGCGCGCTCCGGCAGCGAGGTCAGCTGCCGTGGCGGACTCTGATTCGTGATGACTCACGCCCTTCAGACAGGGGATGAAGATCATGCCGGTCTCGCAGTGGTCGTTGAGATAACGGGCGTCGTGACCAGCGGCTGACAGAAGCCGCATATGACCGAGTCCAAGCCGCGCCGCAGCCTTCTCGATGTCACTTCGAATCGATTCCGGAAACTCGAGCGACATGGCGGTGGAGAGCTCCTCAACCCGTACGTCGCATGGGCCTGCATGTGCTGAGCAAAGCGGCAGGACCGCATCGCCCAGTTCGATCAGTCGCTGGGATGATTCGTGACGGATATCGATTGAGAAAACGACTTTCGCCGGAATGACCGAAGGCGCGTTGGGTTCAACGCGAAACATGCCAACGGTGAAGCGGGTGATGTCCTGCGGATCAAAACACAGTTTCTCGAGTGCCTGCACCATACCGGTGGCCGACAGCAGGGCATCGCGCCGCCTGCGGTGCGGGGTGGTTCCCGCATGCGATTCTTCGCCGGTGACCGTGGCCCGGAAAGTTCGCTTGCCCTGAATGCCGGTGACGATACCGATTGGCAATCGGCGCGCCTCCAGCACCGGTGCCTGCTCGATGTGTGCTTCGATGTAGCTGTGAACCGGAGTGCGAAGCGGTCTGGAGGGAAGGTCGGGGAGCGCACGGGCAAGTTCTGCCAGTGCCTCGGCCACTGACTGCTGTCCGGCATCGCGCACCGAGAGAATTTCGGTTAGGGTGCGCGCGCCGGCAAATCCCGCCGACCCCATCATGCCCGGCGCGAATCGCGAGCCTTCCTCGTTCATCCAGGAAACCACTTCAACCGATCGCACTGGAACCAGCCCGCTGTCGCGGATCGCCTGCAGCACTTCAAAACCAGCCAGCACGCCGTACACACCATCGAACTTTCCACCGGTGGGCTGGCTGTCAAGATGCGAGCCTGTCAAAACGGGTGCAAGCTCCGGGCGGCTGCCCTCGAGGCGAATGAAAAAGTTTCCGAGCGCATCGCCGAATGCCGAACAACCGATTCCGCGCGCCCACCCGATCATCGTGCGCCGCGCCTCGATGTCTTCAGCCGATAACGCCTGTCGGTTGACGCCCCCCCGACTGGTTGCGCCGTGGCGCGCAAGCGTCATATGCCGATCCCATAGGCGCTGCTCGCTGACAGCGTGGGTGGGTGAGCGGCCGGATGTCATGGCTGCGTCAGTTGGTTTTCATGATTTCAGACGGCTTCGCGCGAGGATCGCGCGGCGTCCACCGGCCTGCTTCCACCGCATGCAAAAACTCGAGGGTGAAGCGGTTGAAGTGGTCAGGCTCTTCGAGATTGAGCGTGTGTCCGGTCTTGGGAAGAATCAAAAGACCACAGGCGGGAATGGTCTTCTTCATGAAAACGCCCGGCTGAATGCAGTGATCGTCCTCGTCGCCAACAACCACCAACGTCGGAACCGGCATGGTGGCCAATCGGTCTTTCAGGTCGTAAATGGATGGACGTTGCGCCTGCACGCCCCGCATCGTGTTGGCTGAACCCAGCGAAGAATGCTCGCCCAGCCAGCGCGCAAATTCAGCCCAACCGCGCGGATCCTTGTTCTGGAACTGAACGCGCGAGGCGCCGATTGAATAGGTTTTGGCAAACTGCTCGGCGCCCTGAACTTCGGGGTGTCGAGCAACCTCCATCGACACGCCTCTGAAGTATTCCTCATATTGTTTTTCAGCACCGTACCCCGCCCCGGCCACAATGAGCGAGCGCGCCCGGTCGGGGTAGTTGAGGCCGAAATGCAGCGTGGCGAAGCCGCCCATTGACAGCCCTATGACATGAGCGCGATCGACACCCAGGGCGTTCATGACGTCGAGAATGTCATCGACGGCGCGCATTTGGGAATAAGCCTTGACATCGGCCGGTACATCCGAGGGCGGGTAACCGCGTGCCGAATAGGTGATGCAGCGATGCGTACGGGCGAAATAGCGAAGCTGCGGCTCCCAGCTGCGATGGTCGCCGCCGAACTCGTGCACAAACACAATCGGGGTTCCCTGGCCGGCCTCTTCAACATGAAGCTGAAACCCGTCAGTGGTGGTGATTTCGGACATGGGCTGATCTCCTGACAAAGGTCTGGCGCGCGCTTTAAAACAGCGCCTCAACCGATTTGATCGTGCGAGCCTTGGCGACCATATCGGGCAGCGCCTGCGCCAGCGCGTCAGCCCACTCCTCGGGCACGGTGGTGCTGATCTTTACAAAGCGGTGGCCAAAAGCCGGCGTGTGATAAGAGCCCTGCCGGATCATGATGTTTCGCTCGCGATAGGCCATTAGAAGCGCCTCGGGCGTGATGCCTGCCTCAATGACTTCGAGCACCAGAAAGTTAGCCTGCGACGGATACACCGGAATGTGCAGACCGGGGATTTTGTCGGCCGCAGCTTTGATGACAGCCTGATTTCGGCGCTGTCGCGGCCCGATGTCGTTCATCCAGCGAGATTTGATGGCGAGGCCTGCAATGGCGGCGCGCTGCGAGACCACGTTGCAGCCCAGATTGTTGGGTGGGGCCGCCGCCATGACTTCGATGAGGTCAGGGTTCGAGATGATGGCACCGACACGCAGACCCGCTAGGCCCAGCCACTTGGAAAAGCTGTAGATGGTGAGTGTGCGCTCGGGATAATGACGCGCAGCGAGCGCTGGGGCATCGGCAAAGTGGCGATACGTGGTGTCGTGAATGAAATAGGCACCAACCTTTCGCGCGATGTCCGTGAACGCCTTCAGCTCGGCATCGGTATAGCAGACGCCAAGCGGATTGTTGGGGTCAACCAGGTAGATGGCGCGTGTGCGCTCGGTGACCGTGGCAGCCAGTTGCTCGACCTGCAGGCGGTAGTTGCGCGCCGGATCGTAGATGGGAATCTCGATCACCTTGGCGCCGGAGGCCTGCGAAAAATGAATGGGCCACTTCCATCCGGGGTCGGTGGTGACGAACTCGTCGCCGGGCCGGCATAGATTGCGGCACACCGTGTAGAGGGCCTCAACACCGCCATCGGTCACCATGACGCTTTGGTCGGGAAGGCCGACGTCGGCCAGAATGCCTTCGCGCAGCGCCTGCATGCCAGCCGGTGGCGCATAGGCGTGATATTCCTCCGAGGCGATCGAATCGAGCATGGCCTGCCGCACTTCGGGTGCCGTGGGGAAATGATTGGTGTTCTGCCCGAGCCACATCAGGCCCGGCGTATTGAACAAGGTGTCGAAGTGCCGGTTTCGGACGTCGAAGCCGCGGGGCGATACGGGCGCATTCATTTGATTTCAAACCTGGGCTTGATGATCGAGCCTTTGGCAGCGATACCGCCGTCGATCGTGACGATTGCGCCGCTGATATAGCCTGCGCGCGGTGAGCACAAAAACAGCATCAGATCAGCGATTTCCTCGGCGCTGGCGGCCCGCTGGCCGGGGTAGTGCTGGTGCAGGCTGTTCCATTTTGATTCGTCGCCGTAGACATCAATGGCCCGGCGTTTGTTGATTTTGACCATTCGCTCGGTATCGACCGGTCCCGGGTTAACCCCCAGGACCCGTACGCCGTAATCGAGACTGACACCGCCCAGTGCTTTGGTAAACGCCATGAGTGCCGCGTTGGCGGTGCTGCCCGCCACATAGTTGGCATCCCAATTTTCGCCTGAGTTGCCGATGTCATTGAGGATGACGCCGCTGCTGCGCGCCTTCATGCGCGCATAGAGATGACGCGTGAGAAACATGTAACCAAACAGCTTGACGTCATAGCTGCGCTTCCAGACCGCTTCATCGAGCGACTCAATGGGTCCCGATGGGATTTCGCCAGCGTTATTGATGAGAATGTCGGTGTCCGCGCAGTCAGCGGCCAGCTGTCCGAGCCTGTCGTGATCGGCCATGTCAAGCACATGAACGCTGACGCGCACGCCATGCCTGGCCTGCAGATCATTCTGGGTTTGAGCGAGCGCATCGCCGCTTCTCGCGGTGAGATGCAGATGGCAGCCTTCGGCAGCGAAGGCGCGCGCGGCGGCGAGGCCAATGCCTTTTGAGGCGCCCGTGATCAGCACGGTCTTGCCAGTCAGTTGCAGATCCAAGGTGGAGTCTCCGTTCTTGAGAGAAATCAGCCGCGTGGCACGCCGTAACGGCGGTCGGTGAGTTTTTCGGCCAGCGCCACGGCGCCATACAACAGCAGGCCGCTTGCGCACAACACAACGATTGCCGCCATGGCAACCACGGTGTCGGCGCGCGAGGTGGCAAAGATGATCAGGTAGCCCAATCCGCGCTGCGAGGTAATGAACTCACCGATGATCACGCCAATGATCGAGAGCGTGATGCCGATCTTCATGCCGCTGAAAATATAGGGCAGTGCGCTGGGAAAGCGGACATTGGTAAAGATCTGCCACTCGCTGGCGGTGAGCGAGCGACACAGGCGCACCGCGTTGGGGTCAGCCGCCGATAGCCCGGCAGTCGTCGCGATGATGATCGGAAAAATACTGATGAACACCGAGAACGCCAGCCGTGACTGTGAACCGATACCCAGCCACATGATGAAGAGCGGTGCGAGCGCGATCTTTGGAATGAGCTGAAAGAAGACGAGATTCGGAAAGAGCGCCTGCCGCGCGATCTCGGAGTAAGTCAGCAGAATTGCAATGAGAATGCCAACGCCTGATGCAAGCAGAAACCCCCCCGCAGACTCGAGCGTGGTGGGGATGGCGTGACGCAGCAGTATGTCGTGCTTGTCAACCACCAGTTCGAGAATGGCCCACGGCGAGGGCAGGATGACCGCAGGAATGCCCGACATGCGGACACCGATCTCCCACAGAAGCAGCACGCTTGCCGCGACAAGTAGTGGCAGGGCGAGTGCACGGCCGCTGGTGTTGCGGAACTTGGGCGCGGTGACTTCACCCGTCTGGCGGGCGAGTTGATTGCTGTTAACGGTTTGAGACATCAGTGATGGGCTTGTCAGTGCTGGGCAGCGGTGGCTTCGTGCGCCTGCTCGATACTTTCGCGAAGCACACGCACCAGTTCGCGAAAGCGCGGAGCGTCTTCGATGCTGGGACTGCGCGGGCGCGGGAAATCGATGGCCAGATCAAGTGTGATGGTTGAAGGCCGTCCGCTCATCACAAGAACACGGTCTGACAGATAGACCGCCTCACGAATGCTGTGCGTGACGAACAGAACCGTCTTGTTATAGGTTTCGAGCATTTCGGCCAGCACGATATTCATCTGGTCGCGCGTAATGGCATCGAGTGCGCTGAAAGGCTCATCCATCAGCAGCACAGGCGGGTCATGGATGAGCGCGCGGCAGATTGCGACGCGCTGGCGCATGCCGCCCGATAGCTCGTGCGGTTTTTTCTTTTCAAAACCGCGCAGGCCCACCCGCGCAATCAGTTCCAGGGCGCGGGCTTCATAGTCAGCCCTGGGGCGCTTCAGGATGTCGATTGGAAACAGGACGTTGTCGATAACCGATTTCCAGGGCAGCAGGGTTGCATCCTGGAAAATAATGCCGTTATCGCTGCGGGGGCCTTCAATGGCTTGACCCTTGAACCCAAGGGTGCCGGCGCTGGGCTGCTCCAGGCCGGCGACCATCATGAGCAGCGTGCTCTTTCCGCAGCCGCTGGGGCCCAGCAGCGATACGAACTCGCCCTGTCGCACATCGAAACTTGCCCGGGCAACCGCATGAACGGGCCCGGTGCGTGTGCGATAGGTTTTGCCGACCTGATCGAGTCGGATGAACGCGGGTTCGGACATGTCAGCTGACGTATTTTCGGAAGAGGTCGATGTTCTTTCGAACCGTTGCCTGCTCGGCCTCAGAAAGCCTTACCTTGCCGACAAACCGATTGGTGAAGAGTTTGTCGAGGTCGGGCGGCGTGACATTTCCGCTGACTGCGTATTTGAGGATCAGATCGGCCTGCGCTCGAATCTTGCCCATGTCGACATACCCAAAGCCCTGATTGATGACCTCGGGGCAGAAGTTGTGCAGGTTCGATAGACCCAGCCCGATGCGCACAAATTCTTTCGAGGTGGCGGTCATGGCCACCTCTTCGTTGGCCTTGAGGAAAATGGCCAGTGCCTCGTCCGGATTGGTCATTGCGAACTTGATGGCATCCATGGCGCCGGCCACCAGTGCCTCAACGAGTGAGGGGTCGCTTTGCAGGCGGGCGGCCTGCGTGATGAGCGACTGACCGTAGAACTCAATGCCCGCCTGTTTGAAGGTAAGAAAGCGCAGGCTGGCGCCATTGGACGAAAGCGCCGGAATGGTGCTTGACCCAAAGGCGGAAACACCATCGACCAGCTTCTCGATAAGGGAACGGTCGCGCACCTTGCCGTCGAGCTGCACCAGGTTGACCTTGGAAAGATCAAAGCCTGCTTTCTGCGCGTAGAGACTGAGGAACGGGTATTCGCCGGACGTGACACTTGCGCCGATCTTGCGGCCTTCGAGATCTTTGGGCGTTTTGATGGGCGAATCGGCCAGCACGCCGACGCCCATGACCGCGTCGTAGTTGATCTGCCCAATGGACACCAGCGGCAGCCCTCGAGCGGCCTGCTGCACCACCACAGGCGTGGCGGTCATGCCAAACATGAAGGTGCCGGCTCCGACGGCCTGCGCTGCGGCACCCGAGCCCGAGCCTCGGGCCACTGACACATCAAGCCCGTACTTTTTCCAGAACCCGCGGTCACGCGCAACGTAGGCAAACAGATTGGGACCTTCGGGCGTCCAGGACGTGGTGAACGTGACCTTGGTAGGTCCCTGGCCGATGGCTGGGAACGCAATCGCAGAGGCGCTGGCCAGCGCGGACTGAATGACCGAACGGCGGCTGACACGCGGAGTCGCTTTCATGGTGAGTCCCTTCAACGATAGGCGCCTGCAGAGGTGCCGAAGTGGATGGAGAAAATTTGCATGCAAAGATATACTTCTTGCATACATACGACCTTTCTACAGGCGCAGATTCGCAATGTCAACGAGTGCGATGAAATCCTCCGAGTCAACTGCCCGTAAGGTCTCCAAGCGCTCGCCGGCAATCGTCAAACGCGCTTCGGGCCCGCCCAAACGCAGCGCTGGTGCGGCAAAGCGCTCCCCCGGCGCTGCAAAGCGGCCTGCAAGCCTCGCCAGCCGGCTGGCAACCGCCCTCGAGGCCGACATCGTGTCCGGGCGGCTGCGGCCTGGCACCCGTCTTGACGAGCAGGCGCTTGCGCGCCGTTTCAAAGCGTCTCGAACACCGGTTCGCGAGGCGCTGCGGCAGCTCGAGTCGCGCGGCATGGTCGAAAACCGGCCGAGGCAGGGGGCGCAGGTCATGCAGCTCAGCCTTGCCTCGCTCATTGAAATGTTCGAAACCATGGCCTGGCTCGAAGCGGCCTGCGCAAGCCTTGCCGCGCGTCGGCACACGCAGGTCGACCGTGACGCGATTCAGGCTGCGCACGAGGCCTGCGTCAGTGCGCAGCAGGCCCTCGACCCCGCCGCGTTTTATCGCGCCAACACGCAGTGGCATGAAGCGCTCTACGCCGCCAGCCAAAACCGCTATCTGGAGCAGGAAACGCTGCTGCTCCGCAATCGGCTTGAGCCGTATCGGCGCGCGATCACCTTCCACGAGGGGCTCATGTCCCTGTCGGTTCAGGAGCACCAGAGAATCGCAGAGGCCATCTTTGCCATGGATGAAGCCCGCGCCATGAGCGAAATGCGGGGCCATCTCGATACGCTCCGAAACGACGCGGTCCGTACCTACGGGGCTCTGCTGCGTACCGAGTGAGCCAGGCCCTGCGTGCCTGGCGCTTTTGGCGCTATCCTTGCGGGCAACAGGAGGAGCGCGGTTCATGGGAAAGCTTGCCGTTGCGGCGAAAATCACGCACGTGCCCAGCATGGTTCTGAGCGAACAGCCTGGACCCAGGCAGGGCAGCCGCCAGGACGCCATCGATGGGCATCGGGAAATCGGTCGCCGCTGCCGAGAGGCGGGCGTGGACACGCTGGTGGTTTTCGACACCCACTGGCTGGTCAACGCCAACTATCACATCAACTGCGCCGCGCATTTCAAGGGCGACTACACCAGCAATGAACTTCCTCACTTCATCAGCTGGATGGCCTTCGATGCGCCCGGTAACCCGGAGCTCGGACACCTGCTCGCCCGGGTATGCAACGAGTGGGGCGTGGAAACGCTGGCGCATGATCGTACGTCGCTCAATCCCGAATACGGCACACTGGTCCCGCTTCGCTACATGAACGCTGATCAGCATTTTCGTGTCGTGTCGGTGTCAGCGCTGTGCATGGCGCACTACCTTGATGACAGCGCACGTCTCGGATGGGCCATGCGACGCGCCGTTGAGGAGCACTATCCTGGAACCGTTGCGTTTCTGGCCAGCGGTTCGCTGTCGCATCGGTTCGCTCAGAACGGGCTTGCGCCCGAATACGCATTCCGGATCTGGAGCCCTTTTCTTGAGCAGCTTGATCGCCAGGTGCTCAGGATGTGGTCGGCGCGGGAATGGGCAGATTTTTGCGACATGCTGCCCGAGTACGCGGCCAAGGGTCATGGCGAAGGATTCATGCACGACACGGCGATGCTGCTCGGCGCGCTTGGCTGGAAAGCGTACGACGGCGCGCTTGAGGTCATCACACCGTATTTTGCCGCCAGCGGCACCGGGCAGATCAACGCGCTGTTTGAGGTAACGCCGCAATCGGGTACGCGTATCCCGCAAGCTCGGGCAAGTCGCGCCGAGGGCTACACGGCTATTCACGAGAGGCTTTGAGATGCCGCATCTGGTGCTGCTTTACACCGGTCAACTTGATCAGGAAGTTGCCGTCGGGTCGCTGTGCCGGCAGCTTGCTGACGCCATGCTTGCTGCGCGCGACGAGGACGGCAAGCCAGTGTTTCCTCCGGGGGGCACGCGGGTGCTTGCCTATCCCGCGCCGCATTACGCCGTCGCCGATGACGGCACAGCGGGTCGCGCTGCGGGCGGCACCGGCGATTACGCGTTTGTGTACCTGACTCTTCGAATGGCCAGCGGCCGCACGTCAGCGACTCAGCAAAGGGTAGGCCAGTCGCTGCTCGACGTGGTCAAAACATTCGTCGAACCGGTGATGGCCCGCCGACACATCGGCATCACGCTGCAGATCGATGTCGGTGCTGAAGTGTTCGACGCCAAGCACAGCAACATCCATCCGCTGTTTCGCCCTGCCTGAGGAGCCCTGCATGTTCCCGCGTCCCCAGCCCAGCGTTGCCTCGCTTGAATCGCGCGTGCATCCCGACGAATGGCAGGCCCGGCTTCAGCTGGCCGCGTGCTATCGGGTGTTTGCCATGCTTGGCTGGACCGAGATGATTTACAACCACATCACGGTGCGGGTGCCTGAGTCCGCTTCGGGGGCTGACCGGCACTTTCTGATCAACCCTTTCGGACTCCATTACGCAGAGGTCACCGCGAGCAATCTGGTGAAAATTGATCTGCAGGGCAACGTGCTAGATGGGTCGGCGTACAAGGTCAACCCGGCCGGGTTCGTGGTGCATGCCACCGTACACACCGGTATCGCGCACGCTCACTGTGTCATGCATACCCACACCACCGCGGGGGTGGCGGTGGCGTCGCTGCAAAGCGGGCTTTCGCAAAGCAACTTTTATTCAGCACAGTTGCACGACATGGTGGCCTACCATAACTTTGAAGGCATCACCATTCATCCGGACGAGGGCCCAAGAATGATCGCGAGCATTGGCAACAAGCCCGCTGTCATTCTGCGTAATCATGGGCTTCTTACCTGGGGGCAGTCCTTGCCACAGGCCTTTGTCATTTTGTGGACGCTACAGCGTGCCTGCGAAATTCAACTGGCCACGCAAAGCATGGGAGCACCCCTTCCGGTTCCCGAGGCCATTGCCGCGCGCTGCACCCACGATGCGTTGCAGTTCAACCCCTCGCTGGGTGCCGGTGAAGACGTGTTCGAAGCGATGGTTCGCCGAATGGATGTGATCGACCCCGGCTGGCGTCGCTGACAGCGGCAGGCCTCAGAGCGAAAGCGTATCCGGCGACTCGGCTTCTTCAACAGGCATTTCGCAATCGCGAATCAGCTTTGAGATCAGCGCACGATCGCCAAGATGATGGGCAAGTGCCAGCGTGAGCTTGGCCAGAAATACGGTTTCCTGAGCCGGGCCGACTCGATCGATTGCTTCGGCCAGTTCGTCGTAGATGTCTTCGAGATCCGACAGGGGAAGGGCAGTCACGGCAAGCTCCGGGGGTCAGACAACGGCTTCAGCAGGCTGGCGCTGTGCCTTGGCCTGCGACGCTGCACGGCATAGCGCCTTGTTCACCACCTGTGCAACCCGGGTTGGCGCACCGGCGCACCAGCGCGCGGCAACGTGCTGATCGGGACGCAGTACGTAAACCGCGCCCTGGGTTGCGCCCCATGCCGCGTGAACACGGCCAAGGGGATCGTCCATCACCGCGTCCACCGATGCCGGGACCCGTGTGTCCTCGGAGCGGCGAATCAGTATCAGTCGAACCGGTATGTTGTCGGCGCGAAGCGCCTTCAGATCGTCAGCGAGCGCAGGCGTCACCGACTGAGCGTCTCCGAAGACAAGCACCTGGAACCCGGGGCCGAATGCATCGAACAGCCAGCCGCGCGATGGGGCGTCGGGATTGATGCAGACGTTACGTGCGGGGGCACCTGGTCGCGGCCCCGCTTCAAATTTCGCCTCGCTGGGATCCACCGTGGTCAGTGCGCTGTCGGCGTAGTCAATCGGCTTCGAGGTGCGCCAGTGCAGCAACGGTCGCGTGAAGTCATGATGGACCGATAGCTGCAGAACGGCATCGCGAAGAATACGGAAACCGCGAGACGGCGGTGTCATCATGCGCGTGCTGCGCGCGGCCTCGAAGCAGATCTGCTTCGCATCAGCCAGACGCTCGTCGGTATAGCTGTCGAGAATGGCAGGCGAAGCGAATCCGCGAATCACGCTGGCAAGTTTCCAGGACAGATTGTTGCCGTCCTGCACGCCGGTGTTGACCCCGCGTACCCCGAACACTGGCAACAGGTGCGCCGCATCGCCGCAATACAGCACGCGCCCGTGGTTATAGCGCGCAAGGCTCAGCGTGTTGGGTTTGTAGAGCGTGACCCATTCGATTTCCCAGGGAAGATCGGCGCCGATGTAATCGAGGTGGGCCTGCACATGCGAGCGCAGTCGCGCCGGTTCAAGCGCTTCCTCATCGCTGACATCGTCGGGCACCTGATAGTCGAGTCGCCAGATGCCATAAGGTGCCTTGTGCAGCAGCACCGCATAACCGGGGAGCCAGGGCGGGTCGAAATAACACCGCCGCCCGGTGGGCGCGCCAAGCGGTACACGAAAATCAATAATGGCGAACCGGCCGGTGTAGGAGCGACCTTCGAACCGCAGATTTTGCAGCCGCCGGATCGCAGACCGGGCGCCATCGCAGGCCACCAGCCAGTCGCAGCTGAGATCGTATTCGCCTTCAGGCGTATCCAGGCGCAGACGTACGCCCGAGGCATCGCTGGCAAGTTCAACCACCTTGGTCTGCCAGCGCACTTCAATGCCCATGCGCTCGGCCTGATCGAGGAGCACTTTCTCCATCACGTTTTGCGGCTGGTTGGTCATGGGCGCGAAGCGGTCATCGACCGAGCCGGGTACCTGGAGCTCATGGACCATGTGGCCCCGATAGAAGCTGCGTCCCTTTTCCCAGAGCAATGCGCCTTTGAGCAAGGCATCCGAGGCGCCCACCTGCTCAAAAATCTCAAGCGTGCGGCGCGTGAAGGCCACTGCCCGGCTGCCGCCGCACACCTGCGCTTCCGCTTCAATGACGATGGGGCGCGCGCCGTTTCGAGCCAGATCGAGCGCGACCAGCAGGCCATTGGGCCCCGCCCCCACCACAACGACGGGATGCTGATTGCGTTCGCCTCGCATCTCGGGCGGACTGACGAAGGGGTGGATCTGATAACTGAAGTAGCTGGAGCGCTGCGGTGTCAGATCAGGCTGATGCATGACGGTGAATCCTTGAGACGTTGGGCCGGGCAGGTGGAGCCAGGAGGTTGTCTATACGCCAGTCTAACGCTGCTCGAGCGGGTTCCCAAGACTGGTCTGCTACCCGTGCGCGCTCGATGGAAGCGCTCCTTATCTCGATTGGTATCGTAGCCCTCGCAGAGATCGGCGACAAAACCCAACTGCTTACGCTTGTCCTGGCGGCCCGCTATCGCAAGCCCTGGCCCATCGTGGCCGGTATCTTTGTCGCGACCCTGATCAACCATGGGGTGGCCGGCGCATTGGGCGCCTGGTTGACGTCGGTCATCGGCCCGTCGGCGATGCGCTGGGTGTTGGGTCTGTCCTTCCTTGCCATGGCGGCCTGGATGCTGATTCCTGACAAGCTCGATGACGACACAGGAACGTCGCGGCGCATAGGCGGCGTATTCCTCAGTACCGCTGTTCTTTTCTTTTTTGTCGAGATTGGCGATAAGACCCAGATTGCCACGGTGGCGCTTGCGGCGCGCTTCGATTCGCTGATCGCCGTGGTGCTTGGCACCACGATTGGCATGATGCTCGCGAACGCGCCAGTCGCCTTCTTTGGTGAGGCGATTGCCAAGCGGCTGCCGGTTCGGCTCGTGCACAAGGTGGCTGCCGCCGTTTTCGCAGCGCTTGGTATTGGCGTGCTGGTAACCGGTTAGGGTTAGATCGGATAGATGATCGAGTTAGGGATCATTTCCGAATCGTAGATGCATTCGCGCACGGCAAACTTGAGCCCGGCGGGTGTCCGCACCACCACATCGAGCGTACGCCCCACATTGAACACCGTCGTCGCCTCAGACAACTTGGTGCGAAACACCGCGTAGTTGGCCTCGCAGCGCCACCGGTCGGCAGCCGCTTCGCGAATCACCGGCGTTCCCACCACGTGCCTTTGGTAGTACGGATCGTGGAACAGCGTTTCTTTGATGCCATAAACACGATCACGCAGCATGCCCTTGCTGGTCAGAGACAACGTGGCCAGCGGGAAGCCCCGCTCATGATTTTCGCGAGGCTGAACGCGGTAAACACATTCATCGGTGAAGAATTCAGGCCACAAATCCCAATTACCGGAATCGGCGGCGCTCGCGTAATCGGCATACAACTGGTTGATGGCAAACCAGTCTTCGAAATTGATGGGGGCAGGGGAACTCATAGGGGGCTCGCAATCAGCTTTCGATGACGTTGCGCCAGTAGCGGTACATGCCGCGAATCAGCGTTTCCGTCACCATGTGTTCGGTGTCACCGACCTCGCGCCCCCCCAGTTCAGCGACAGCCCGGTGAAAGGGCTTGCTTTCGAACGCCTGTTGCGAAAATTCGATGACCTCGCCATCATCGGCCGAGACGAACCCAGCCGGACCGAACAGATTGGCCTGGCGCAGGCGCCGCTCGGTCATTTCCTCGGTGTCGTCTTCAAATCCAAAATGTGTCCAGACGAAGTCGAAACTGCCATGGCCGTTGGGTTGGATGTGCCGGGTTGAAACGCTGTTGACCTGCTGCTGCAGGATGACGCTGGGAAAAATGGTGGTCATCACGGCCGTGGGCTCGCCCCACCAGGGTTCATGCACGATATCGAGAAAGCTCGGGTCATTGAGCTTCATCGACTCTTTGAAACTCGAGACCTGGGTGACCTGTTCGGATTTCCCGATAGCACCGCGGGTACTGATCATCGCCGCATGGCGGTGGCGATCGTCCATGCGAAGTTGCGATTTGTTGTCAGCGCGCCAGAGGCCGAAGGTGACGAACCAGGTGTGCAGCAGCCCTGGATGATAGGGGTCCTTGATGTTTTCCTGCATCAGCTTCCAGTTGCCTGGAATGCGCTGGCGGTTATAGCCAAGGATCTTGAGCGCCCGCCCGTTAAACAGGCGGTCGAAATAGCCCAGGATGGTGGGCCCCAGAAAATCCTCGAATGATTCAACCGAGTGATCAAACGATGCGAACACCACGCCGCCGCGCCTCGCCACCTTGAGCTTGGTCAGACTGTGCTCAGCGGTGGTGAAGTCGGCGGGCATCCCGCCCTGCACTTCGTTGCCCTGGCGCACGCCGCGGCGAAAGGGAACGCCCTGCAGGTCACCGCCCAGGGAGTAGCTCCATTGGTGATAGGGGCAGACAAACTCTTTGCGGCTGCCGTGCCGCTCGCGGCAGAAGCGCATGCCGCGGTGCGCGCACACGTTTTCAACGACATGGATGTCGCCCTTCAGGTCGCGCGCAAGAATGACTGAGCGCTCGCCGATCGCCGTGCGTTTGAAGTCACCCGGGTTGGGTACTTCGGCTTCAAGCCCCACGTAGCACCAGTGGGCTTTGTAAAAGAAGCGCTCGAGCTCGCGGCGATAGAGTTCCTGGCTGGTGTAGGCCAGAAACGGAATCCGGTGCGTACCGTCCCT
>Ga0194124_10003516_pt1 | contig 16346 bp, 16 predicted proteins | sample TA2KigCas0mmetaG_FD_148605 | JGI IMG/M metagenome (GOLD analysis project Ga0194124, IMG submission 148605) | Freshwater microbial communities from Lake Tanganyika, Tanzania - TA2015031 Kigoma Deep Cast 0m | ecosystem: Environmental > Aquatic > Freshwater > Lake | place: Tanzania: Lake...
ATCACCCAAGTTTAGTAGGCAATTTATCTGAAAGAAATTATGTGGGAAATTTTTATTTATCTAAACTATGCTTAGATAGATCTATTGATTTAATAAAAAAAAATTTTAAAGTTTATTTTAAAGGAATAATTTTTGAGTTTTTATCATTGCACGGTAAAATGCTTATAGATCATTCAATCTATCATGGAAGTCCACAAGGTTGGGAATTTATTAGTGATAAAATTAGGTTTATTGATAAAAACTTGAGGCTTTACAAGCAAATTTTAAATATAAGTTTAATGCTCTTTATATACTATTATTTTATAAATAAAATTTTTTTTACTAAAATAAATAAGGGTAGAAAATTTTTTTTGTTATTCTTTTTTTTTCTCTATTTTTATATAATTTTTATGGGGTCAGTTTTTTCAAAATATGAGGGCGAGAGATTTATTTATGTTGGTTACACAATTTTTGTACTTTTTTTGATAAATTTATTTTCAACAATTAAATCAATTACTATAAGTAAGCTTTTAATTTCATTTAAAAATTTTTTTACTTTTAAATATAAACATTTCAAATAATAAATTGCTAATATCTATAATTATACCTGTATTTAATGAAGAGCAAACTATTAAAGATATTTTAATTAAAATTAATAAAATTAATAATTTAAATAAAGAAATTATTATAATTGACGATTATTCTACAGATCTAACTCATGAAATAATATCTAATGAATGTAATAATTTGTATTCAAAAATAATATATTTAGATAAAAATTACGGAAAAGGTTATGCTTTAAGAAAAGGATTTGAGATTGCGACAGGAGAGATAATTATAATTCAAGATGCTGATTTAGAATATAATCCTAATGATTATTATAAACTTCTTGATCCAATAATTAATGACAACTCCGAAGTTGTTTATGGATCAAGAGTGATGCCCGGTGGTATTAGAGTGAGGCCAAATTCTATAGATACTTATTTAAGAGTATTAGCTAATTATTTATTAACTTTTTTATCTAATTTATCTAATAATCAAAAGTTAACTGATGCTCATACTTGTTATAAGGTATTTAAAAGAAATTTATTAGAAAAGATTGTATTAAAAGAAAACAGATTTAGCTTTTGTCCAGAATTTACTGCTAAAATATCAAGATTAGGCATAACGATAAAAGAAGTTCCAATTAGTTATGAAGGAAGAACCCACTCTCAAGGGAAAAAAATTACTTTTATAGACGGCTTTAGCGCAATTTATGCAATAATAAAATATAATTTTTTCAAGTCAACATAGTACATATAAATTATTGAAACTTTTCAATTTATAAAAAATTTATATTTTATTAAAAAATTTGTAACCATTTTTTTCATAAAAATTAATTTTAACATCTTGGTTAGTGCATAAATTTTTGCCATACATACATTCTGAGCTTGCTTTATTGAAGGCAGTTTTATTATTTATAATAATTTCGTTATAAACTACTTTTTCTCCCATTTGATAAATGTTTGGCCAATTATCATTGTTAATATTTTTAACAATTCTAAATGAATTTAATGTAATAATGACCACAAAATATAATATAATTGCTATACTACAGTGAATATTTATAAACTTTTTGTTTAAATCTAGTTGCTTAATAAATGTCATAAAAAAAAGTGTTATAGAAAGATAAATAAATATTGCTCCATATCTAAATAATGGAAATTTAAGAAACCAAATTGTTAAACCCAAAAAAGAAATAAATAATAAAATTTTGTATTCATTAATTTTATTATTACTATGAGCTATTTTAAATTTTTTAATTAAAATGCAAAGATAAAAAATGAAATAAAAACAAATTAATAGCAAAAAAATACTAATTTTGTTTAAAATTACATTTAGATGATATTTGGTCCAAATAGATAACCAATTAAATTTTTGATTAAAATTTTTATACTCATTAATTTCATCATTAAAAGTTTTAGGAGATTTTTTTTCAGGATAAAATTTTATTATATCTAAATAGCCCTTTGAAGAGGACTCGCCTGCTAAATTAAAATATTCAGTTTTGCTAATATCTGCCCAATTGAGATTTTTGATACATAATTGTGGTAAAGGATATAACAAACAACCAGTATTTATAATATTTTTACTCAACCATAGTAAAATTATAAATAATAAAATTATAATATTTTTGTTGTAAAGAAAATCTTTAATTTTTTTAAAATCAATAGCAAAAAATGGAATTAAACAAATAATAATTAAAAAACTTTTAATTAAAAAAGCATAAGTAGCAAAAAAGCAGGTAAAATAAAAATACCTTTTTTGGTTATTAAAATTTTTATATTTTAAATAACTAATAACTGTTAAAATAGAAAATATGAATCCAGGAGCATCATTACCATATTCGGAATACCTTTTTAAATATAATATTGAAAATAAAAAGGAAAAAAAAATAAATAAAAAGTAAAAATTAAATTTTGTATTTTTTTTTAGTTCATATAAAAGATAAATTATAAAACTCGCAGCTAGAATACTATGAGGTATGCTTATTCCATTTTCGTTTATAATATAGTTATTTAAATGAGCAGATAGGTATTGCGTAATAGAAATATGTCCGAATCTAAAATGAATATTTGAAAGTCCAAATATGATTTTTTCTTCATTTAAAATTTTTATAAATGGTATGTGATACAATCCTGCGTCTGGTCTAAAAATATTTGATTTGTACAATAGAATTGTTGAGGTAAATGATAGTATAATAGATAAATAAAATAATTTTTTTGAAATTTTTTTTTTAAAGTTAAATAAAAATAAAAAAATTATAGTTAAAGCAATTATTATGTTAGTAAATTTACTCAATGGTGCAAAGAAATTAATTAATAACGATATAAAACTTAACGAAATGAAGCCTAAAAAAAAAGTCTCAAAATAATTATATTTTTTTTTATTGAAAAAAAATTTTAAAGAAACTAATCCAGAAATATATATATAAATTAATGTTAAATAATTTAAAAAAAAAATTTCAATCATATATTTGTTTTTTTACTATCTAATATTATCTAAAAAAATTATAATATTGTAATATCTTAAGATTAAAATAATTAATTGAAATAAGTTGGTATGGTAATGAAAAATTTATTAAGCATAAAATCTAAAAATAATATTACTTTTGGAATAATCTTTTTTATTTTCTTTCTTTTTATTGGTCTTTACCCTTTAACATTAAACAAACCTATTAGAATTTGGTCAATTATTTTATCTTCAGTATTTTTAATTATAACTATCATTAAACCCAATTTATTCACACTGTTAAACCAATTATGGATTAAATTTGGAATTTTACTAGGAAAAATAATATCTCCAATCGTTATGGTTTCAGTTTTTTTATTTGTAGTAACGCCTATCGGAATATTTGTTAAAATATTAAAAAAGGATATTATGGGTCTAAAAAAAAGAAAAGCATCTTCTTATTGGATTACAAGAAAAGACAAACTTCAGAGTATGAAGAAACAATTTTAATGATTGAATTTTTTAGAGAGTTTTGGGATTTTCTTAAAGTTAGAAAAAAGTATTGGCTACTTCCTATTCTTGTTGTTCTTGCTTTATTTGGTTCATTAATTGTTCTTAGCCAGGGAACAGTAGTTGCACCATTTATTTATACAATATTTTAGTTTTTATAAGTGACCTCCGTTCTTGGAATTTCAGCATTTTATCATGATAGTGCAGCAGCTATTATTGTGAATGGTGAAATTATTGCAGCAGCACAAGAGGAAAGATTTACAAGAAAAAAGCATGATGCAAGTTATCCAAAGAATGCAATCAATTATGTTTTAAAAGAAGCTGCTTTAAAATTAAATGAGGTTGATCACATAGTATTTTATGAGAAACCTTTTTTAAAATTTGAACGATTACTTGAAACTTACATTGGTTTTTCTCCAGGTGGTTTTAAGTCTTTTTCTATGTCTATGCCGCTGTGGCTTGGTGAAAAGTTGTTTCAAAAAAAAATGCTTTTTGATGCACTAAAAGACCAAGATCATAATTTTAACGATATAAAAAAAATAAATTTTTCAGAGCATCACCTAAGTCATGCTGCAAGTGCTTTTTTTTCAAGTCCTTATGATGAGGCAGTTATCTTGACATTAGATGGAGTTGGTGAATGGGCAACCACAACTGTATCAATAGGAAAAAATAATAAAATTAATATTTTAAAAGAAATACATTTTCCACATTCCTTGGGTCTCTTGTATTCAGCGTTTACCTATTTTTTAGGTTTCAAAGTGAACAGCGGTGAATATAAAGTTATGGGACTTGCTCCTTATGGAGAACCTAGATTTAAAGATATTATTTTTGATAAATTAATTGATGTTAAAGAGGATGGCTCTTTTAGACTTAATATGGATTATTTTAATTATGCAACTGGTCTTACAATGACAAATAGTAAGTTCTCAAAATTATTTAATATAAAAAGACGCGAACCAGAGAATGAATTATCTCAAATTCATATGGATATGGCAGCCTCAATTCAAGCTGCAACGGAGGAAATTGTTTTAAAAATTACAAGATTCTTATTTAAAGAATTTAAGATAACAAATTTATGTATGGCAGGAGGAGTTGCTTTAAATTGCGTTGCAAATGGCAAGATTTTAAAAGATGGTTTGTTTAAAAATATATGGATTCAACCAGCCTCTGGTGATGCTGGCGGAGCATTGGGAGCGGCTCAAGCTTTTTATTATCAAGAGTTGGATAATAAACGTCAAATTTTAAAAACCGACTCAATGAAAGGATCTTTTTTAGGACCTCAATTTACAGATGATAAAGTTGAGAATGAACTTAAAAGTTGTGGGGCTAATTATAAAAAATTAAATTTAGATCAAATTATAAAAGATACAGCAAAAGTATTATCTGAAGAAAAAGCCGTTGGCTGGTTTCAGGGCAGGATGGAATTTGGTCCAAGATCTTTGGGAAATAGATCTATTATTGCAGATCCGCGATCTGGGAAGATGCAAAAAAATTTAAATTTAAAAGTTAAATACAGAGAAAGCTTTCGTCCATTTGCTCCAGCTGTTTTATTTGAAAAAGTTTCAGAGTGGTTCGAAATAAATTCTGAAAGTCCTTATATGTTATTAGTAGCTGATGTTAAAAAATCAAAACAGGTTCAAATGACAAAGGAACAAAAAAACTTATTTGGCATAGATAAATTAAATGTTAAAAGATCTAGTATTCCATCAGTAACCCACGTTGATTACTCAGCTAGAATTCAGACAGTTCATAAACAAACAAATCCGATATTCTATAAATTAATCGAAGAATTTGAGAAAATTACTAAATATCCAGTTCTAGTCAATACATCTTTTAACGTAAGGGGTGAGCCTATTGTCTGCACGGTAACAGACGCTTTTAATTGTTTCATGGGCACAGATTTAGATGTTTTAGTTTGTAATAATTTTATTATATATAAGGACTCACAAGATCAGAATTTGGTTAAAAATTATAAAAATAAATATGAATTGGATTAGAAAAATTTAATGAAAAAAAAATTTTTAGTTTGTGGAGCGGGGGGATTTATTGGAGGTCATCTTGTTAAATCCTTGAATAAGGATGGTCATGAAGTTTTATGTGTAGATATTAAACCTTTAGAAAATTGGTTTCAAATATTCGATATAAATAAAAATTATTCATTAGATCTAAAAGAATATGAAAATTGTCTTCAAGTAACTGAAGGGATTGAATTTGTTTATAATATGGCTTGCAATATGGGAGGAATGGGATTTATAGAAAATAATAGAGCTGAGTGTATGCTTTCAGTTTTAATAAATACAAATTTATTACGTGCTTGTTTAATTAATAAAATTAAAAAATATTTTTTTTCATCTAGTGCCTGCGTCTATAATGCTGATAAACAAAATAGTAATTTTATTGAAGGTCTAAAGGAGTCAGATGCGTATCCAGCAATGCCAGAAGATGGTTATGGTTGGGAAAAATTGTTTAGTGAAAGAATGTGTAGACATTTTTACGAGGATTATGGATTAGAAACTAGGGTTGCAAGATATCATAATGTTTACGGCCCAATGGGTACATTTGATGGTGGAAGAGAAAAAGCACCTGCTGCTCTGTGTAGAAAATTAATTAACGCTAAGAATATAGGAGAAAAAAAAATAGATGTGTGGGGTGATGGAGAACAAACTAGAAGTTTTATGTTTATCGATGATTGTATAAAAGGAACAAAAAAAATTTTTGAAAGTAATTGTCGTGAAGTTTTAAATATAGGGTCAGAAGAACAAGTCTCTATTAATCAAATGATAAAAATTATTGAAGAAATTGGTGATTATAGAGTGAATAAAAATTATCAATTAGATAAGCCAAAAGGAGTAAGGGGCCGATCTAGTAATAATGATCTTGTAAAAAAAAAAATTAATTGGAATTCTGAAATCAATCTAAAAACTGGATTAGAAATAACTTACAATTGGATTGAGAAAGAAATATCAAAAAAACTCAATAATAATAAGTTTTGTATAAAATATTAAAAATTTGAAATTTATAAAGAATAATTCTTTCGAAATATTTTTTTTCATTTTTCTAATAATTTTAGTGCCATCTTATGTGCCAACTTTTTAAGATATTTTATTTGATATGGGTAGTGCGGATTTCCAGTGGATGCCAGCAAAATGTGCATTTCAAGGAATTAATCATTATCAATCTTATTTAACAGGAGATGGTAAATGTGGGATATTCAAATCATAAATTGGCGAATACTTACAAGGATTTTATATTATAATTTTTCCATTTACTCTCTTTGATTGGAATGAGGCTAAAGTTTTATGGTTTGGTTTTAACATAATTTTATTAATTTCAATATGTTACTTACTATGTAAAAAATTTAAGTTAGGTAAGATAGCTACGCTAGTAATTTCTTTTTTTATTTTTTTTTGTATTAGCGTGCGTATTCATTTTATCGTGGGGCAACAAGCAATATTTGTTCTTTTTTTTTAATATTGCCTTTCGTTTATAAATCTAAAATTTCATTTATTTTATCTGGGATAAGTTATTTCAAATATAACATTGGCTATGCATTATTTCTTTTGTATTTAGTTTCTAAAGATTATAAAAAAATTTTTTTTTCAATTTTACCATTTTTTTTGGATGGATAATTTATTGTTTTATAACTAATAGTAATATTTTTATAAATATTTTTCAACCTTTTGAACTTTTAAAAATAAACTTAAGAGATGGTGGAAATTTAAATAATTTTTATTTATTTTCTTTTATAAAATATTTGAGTTTTTTTTCAGATAATGTTAAATATTTAGTAATTTTTATTTTAACTATAATATTTAATTTTTATTTTTTAAAAAAAAATTTCAGAAATTAATAATAATTTAATACAGCTTTCTCTATTAACTTTATTAATCTATATTTCAACACCACATTTTGTGCATGATAATATTATATTAATTCCTTTTTTGATTTATTCGATTAAGTACTATAATGTTAATTTATTTCTTTTTAGAATAAACCTGTTTGTTAGTGTTTACTTCTTGCATTTTTACAAAGGATTGCGATTGTTTCTGGGAAATTTAAATATCCCATCATTAATATTTTCATATATAGATGCCTTTTTAGTAATTTTACTTTTGATATTAAACATTAATTTTTTAAAAGAAATTCATTAATTTTTTATAGAAAGTATTTATTAAATCTAAAAAATATGTATTTTTATATTATTTGTTCTATTTACGTTAAAAAAATTTATTATTTAATCTGAATAGAATATAAGTTTAAAAATATAATTAATAAATTTTTTCGGTATTTAATTTTATTTATATTGGTTGCGGGGCTTGGATTTGAACCAAGGACCTTCAGGTTATGAGCCTGACGAGCTACCAGACTGCTCCACCCCGCGTTAAAGTTTTTAGTTATAGCATTATATTTTAAATTATCTACTTTTGTTAAATAGTAGGCCTATTAAGAAAATTAAATAAACATTAGTATAAAATTAGTTTTAAAAACTATCTTAAAGAATTTATAAAACTAATAAAACCAAAACATAATAATCATTTAAAATAGTTTACATTAATTTCAAATGAGGTATATCTCTGACGCCGGTGATTATTGCGAGAGTGTTATACCCGATCCCATACCGAACTCGGAAGTCAAGCCTTTCTGCGCCAATGGTACTTTGTCTTAAGACACGGAAGAGTAGGTCATTGCCGGCATTATAAAAATATGAAAATTAAAAGCTCACTTAAATCATTAAAAATAAGAGATTTAAACTCCAAATTAGTAAGAAGAAGAGGTAGAGTCTACGTGATAAATAAAATAAACCCAAAATTCAAAGCAAGACAAAAATAATTTTTTATGGATAACGAAAACCATAAAAATACTTGGATTAATTTTACAAAGTTTGTGCTCTGGGGAACGGTTGCAATTTTGATCTTATTGGTTTTGATGGCAATATTTTTATTATAGTTCTTAAAATGAAAATTGTGTCAATTTCAGAGGATAAAAAAATTGAAAAAAGAATTTCAATAACGCCCGAAATTGCAAAAAAATATTTATCACTTGGTTTTGAAATAAGTTTAATAAAAAATTATGGCGAACACCTTGGTTTTCAAGATAAAGAGTACATTGATAAAGGAGTGAAAATATTAGATGAAGAAAAAGAGATTATAGAAAGTGGAGATATTATTATTCAATTAGGGTTACCTTCAAATGATATACTTCTAAATATTAGAAAAAATCAAACTTTAATTGGGGTTTTAAATTTTTATAACAATAAAGAAAAATTAGATAGTTTAGTTAAAAAAAATATTAATCTTTTTTCTTTGGAATTATTACCAAGAATAACAAGAGCCCAATCCATGGATATTTTATCTTCCCAGGCAAACTTAGCTGGTTACAAAGCAGTAATCGAGTCTTTTGCAAATTTTGAAAAGGCTATACCTATGATGATGACTGCTGCAGGCACAATTCCTGCTGCTAAGGTTTTAGTCGTTGGAGCGGGTGTAGCTGGTTTACAGGCAATTGCAACAGCAAAAAGAATGGGAGCAGTAGTATTTGCAACAGATGTAAGAACGGCCTCTAAAGAACAGGTTGAAAGTTTAGGCGGAAAATTTTTAATGGTTAAAGGAGCAGAAAATCTTGAAACATCAGGGGGTTATGCAAAAGAAGCTTCAGAGGATTTTAAGCAAAAACAAGAGGAGTTATTGGGAGAAACTTTAAAAAAAATTGATTTGGTTATATGCACTGCTTTAATTCCTGGAAAAAAAGCTCCATTAATAATTAAGGAAAACATGATAAATAATATGCAACAAGGATCTATTATTTATGATTTAGCAGCAATTCAAGGTGGTAATACAGCCTGTACAGAAGTAGATAAAATAATTTACAAAAATGGTGTGAAAATTATAGGTGAAAGAAATATTTTAAATAAATTACCAGTATCAGCGTCTAATTTATTTGCAAAAAACGTCTTTAATTTTGTTTCAAACTTATATGATAAAGAAAATAAAAAAATTAATATTAATTTAGAGGATGAAATAATTGAAAAAACATTAGTTAATAACTTATGGAAATAGATCCTTTTATATTTAGATTAAGTATTTTTATTTTGTCGATTTTTGTAGGTTATTATGTTGTTTGGAGTGTTACACCCTCTTTACATACTCCTTTAATGTCAGTGACAAATGCAATTTCTTCAGTAATTATAGTAGGAGCAATTATTGCCGCTCTTGCAAATAATATAGAAAATATTTTTAACTCATCAAGTCTTTATGGTTTTTTAGCAATAACATTGTCAGCAATTAATATTTTTGGCGGATTTTTGGTAACCCAGAGAATGTTAGCTATGTATAAAAAAAGAAAGAAGTAGCAATGTCAGCAAATTTATCAGCATTGTTTTATTTAATTTCAGGAGTTTTATTTATTTTAGCTCTTCGAGGGCTGTCTTCACCGGAAACTTCAAGACAAGGAAATTTTTTTGGTATCATAGGAATGATTATTGCTATTGTAGTTACTTTTCTATCAATTGGTAATTTTTCAATAGGATTAATTTACGTTTTAGTTTTTTTATCGATAGGGGCTTTTATAGGTGCGCTTATAGCCTACAAAATTCCAATGACTGCAATGCCAGAACTTGTTGCAGGGTTTCATAGTCTTGTGGGATTAGCTGCTGTATTTGTTGCCATTTCTGCTTTTGTTAATCCAGAAGCTTTTAATTTAGGTGTACCAGGAAAAATTAAACTTGCAAGTTTGATCGAAATGTCGATCGGGGCTGCGGTAGGAGCTATAACTTTTTCAGGCTCTGTTATAGCATTTTTAAAATTACAAGGAATTATGTCTGGTTCTCCAATAATTTTTAAAGGTCAACATTTTTTAAACGCTTTACTCCTTATTTCAATAATGATCCTTACTTATTTTTTATGTTCAATTCAATCTTCGAATTTATTCTGGATATTAATTGGCATTTCTTTTTTAATTGGATTTTTATTAATTATTCCAATTGGTGGGGCAGATATGCCAGTTGTAATATCGATGCTGAATTCTTACTCGGGATGGGCTGCAGCTGGAATTGGATTTACGTTAGAAAACACAGCCTTAGTTATAACCGGTGCTTTAGTAGGGTCATCAGGGGCAATACTGTCATATATAATGTGTAAGGGCATGAATAGATCCTTCTTTAATGTAATTCTAGGTGGATTTGGTGCAACTGAACAATCTTTAATAAATCAAAATAAAGAACAAAAACCCTTTAAGAGCGGGAATGCTGAGGACGCTGCTTTTTTGATGAAAAATGCATCATCCATAATTATTGTTCCAGGTTATGGTATGGCTGTAGCTCAAGCACAACATGCTTTAAGAGAAATGGTAGATATCTTAAAGAAAAATGATATTAAAATTTCTTATGCTATTCATCCTGTTGCCGGAAGAATGCCAGGACATATGAATGTTTTATTAGCTGAAGCAAACGTGCCTTATGACGAAGTTTTTGAATTAGAGCAAATAAACAATGATTTTGCTAATGCTGATGTTGCTTATGTAATAGGAGCAAATGATGTTACAAACCCAGTTGCAAAGACTGATCCACAAAGTCCAATTTATGGGATGCCAGTTTTGGATGTTGAAAAATGTAAATCAGTTTTATTTGTAAAAAGAAGTTTAGCACCTGGATATGCCGGTATTGATAATGATCTTTTTTATAAAGAAAATACATTAATGTTATTAGCCGATGCTAAAAAGATGACAGAAGATATTATTAAAAATTTGTAGGAATATATTTGAATACAAAAATTTTTTGTGACATCGCTGATTTAGATCAGATAAAAAAATTTAATAAAAAAAAAAATATTAAAGGTTTTACAACAAATCCCAGCCTTATGAAAAAGGCCGGAGCTAAAGACTATAAGTTTTATTCTCAAAAAATATTAAAAATATGCTACAATAAACCAGTTTCTTTGGAGGTGTTTGGAGATGATTATAAAGAAATGATTAGGCAAGCGTTTAAAATTAGCACTTGGGGTAATAATGTTTATGTAAAAGTTCCTGTAGTAAATTCTAAAGGTGTTTTTATGAGCAAGGTAATTAAGGAGTTAAATAATAAAGGAATTAAAATTAATGTTACAGCTGTTTATAGCTTATCTCAAACGAAAAAGATTTTAAAATTAATTAATAAAAAAACAAAAGTAATAATTTCAATATTCGCTGGTAGAGCTGGGGATGTTGGAAAAGATCCAATTCCAGAGATTAAAAAAAGCATTTCTATTTCAAAGAAGTTTAAAAATGTTGAGATACTATGGGCAAGTGTAAGAGAACCTTATAATTATTTGCAAGCTAAAAACTTGGGGGTTCATATAATTACAATAACACCCTCAATAATTGAAAAAATAGAAAAATTTGGAAAATCTTTTAATCAATTATCAATAGAAACTGTTAAAGGATTTTTAGATGACAGTCGTAAAGCGAAATTTAATATTTGCTAAAAAAAAAAAGAATACCATGCGTGGCTGATTATACTGACAGAAACGGGAAGTATTGTAATTACAGATGAATCACAGTTTAGTTTTCTGAAAATAATCAATTTTACTTTTAAAAATTCAATGACTAATTTTTTTGCCAATTGGTTACCCAAGTGATACTTAAAAACTCAAAAAATGTACTGACATTCAAGGGATTTATAATAAAGGACACCACAATCTGAAGACTGAATTTAGGCAGTCTTTAAATTTTAACAGAATTGGCAAAAAAGCCCCCCAAAGCTCAAAAATTCTGGTAGGCTTGCGCAGAGGTTTGTGAACAGGTATCACGCAAAAGCCCTCAAAATATTGGCTTTTTAAAAAGCGACATGGTTGAAAAACGATTTGAACAGAGTTCGTTTTGTTGTGATTGTTTGCAAGGGTAGGATTTGAACCTACGGCCTGAAGAGCTAACTACCACACAGCTTCAACCTGTGATATATTTAAATCCTATTTTTAAGTTTATTAAGTTTTTTAACTCTTTTAATGTTTTCTTGTAAAATTCTTTTTTTTTTTTCAGAGGGCTTTTCATAAACGCTCTTTAATTTTACGACTTTAAAGAAACCATCTCTTTGTAATTTTCTCTTAAGCACTCTAAGAGCTTGCTCAATATTATTATCTTTGACTTCTATTTTAATAACTACCTCCAAAAAAGTGGGTAGATACCATTTTTATAAATTTATGTCCATCAGATTTATACATTATACCTTAAATTGATTATTTACTTTATTTTTTTCTTTTTCTTTTTTTTCTCTATTAATTCTTCTTTCTGCCTTCTCTAATGCCTCTATCAAATTTTTTTGACTGAATAAATTTAGCGCAACAGGATCTTTAGGAATTAGATTATTGTAGTTCCAATAACTTTTATTTCTTATTGAAGATACTGAATTTTTTGTTATGCCCACTAATTTAGCAATTTGTGAGTCTTTTAAAATATTATGTTGTCTAATCAGCCATAGCGCAGAGTCCGGCTTATCCTGTCTTTTAGAAAGAGGAATATATTTTTTAGCTCTCTTTTCTGTGTTGGATATTTCAATATCACTACTTTTAATTTGTAAAGGTCTATTTTTATCTTTAGAAGACAATTCAATTTCTTCTCTTGTAAGTTGACCTGATATTATAGGATTATAGCCTTTTATACCTTTTGCAACCTCACCATCTGCTATACCTTGAATTTCAACCTCATGTAAATTACAAAAATTAGAAATTTGTTTAAAAGTTAAAGTAGTATTTTCAACAAGCCAAACCGCAGTTGCCATTGGCATTAAAGGTACATTTGACATTTAATTCTTTTTATCTGATTTAAAATTTTGAAATTTTTTATTAAATTTGCTAATTCTACCTTTATCCATCAGTTTTTGTTTTCCACCTGTCCAAGCTGAATGAGATTTAGGGTCTATTTCTAATTTTAGTAAATCACCATCTTTGCCCCAAGTTGATTTTGTTTCAAATCGTGTTCCATCTGTCATTTCAACTTTAATTGTGTGGTAGTGAGGATGAATGTTTTTTTTCATATTGAGACTTATAGCAAAAGAATTTTTTAAAACAATTAAAAGTTCTCAAGTTTTTCAAGCATTTTTTTGTTTATAGCCGTGCTAGAAGCTTTAATATCTATATTATTAATATCAAACTTTTTAATATCATTTACTATGCCACCTGCCTCTTGAATTAATAATATTCCCGCAGCTATATCCCATAAATTAATTTTATTATGGAAATAACCATCAAATCTTCCAGCAGCCACGTAGGCTAAATCTAATGCAGTACTTCCAGTATATCTCATGTTAAGATTACTAAATTTTACTCCTAAATGATTACTAGAGAATAGACAATCCTCTAAAGAATTTTTTTTTGAAACTCTTATTCTTTGATTGTTAAAAAATGCGCCTGCATCTTTTTCTGCATAAAACATTTCATTTTTAATTGGGTCAAAAATTAATGCACTTAATAATTCATCTTCGAATTTTAAAGCTATTGAAATCGCAAAATGAGGTATACCATGGAGAAAATTTGTGGTTCCATCAATCGGATCAATAATCCAAAAATGATTTTTATCTAAATTTTTAATAACTCCTGACTCTTCTGAAATGAATGAATATTTTTTCTTTATTTTTGATAATTCTTCTATTAATATTTTTTCAACCTTTTTGTCAGTCTTAGTTACAAAATCATAAGGGCCTTTTTTAGAAACTTGCAATTTTTCTAATTCACCAAAATCTCTTATTATGACCTTTGATGCTTTTTCAGCAGCTTTGATCATAACATTAAGGTTTGATGATATTGAATTCATAAAACTAAATTTTTTTCACATATTCCAAATTTCTTGTATCAATAATAATATTATCTCCTGCTTCGATGAATGGGGGAACTTGAATATTTAGCCCATTATCTAAGGTTGCAGGTTTATAAGATGATGAAGCTGTTTGTCCTTTAATTGAAGCATCAGTTGATTTTATCTTGCATGTCACTTGATTTGGCATCTCTATTGAGATGGGATTATCATTATAATAACTTACATTTACCTCAAGATTTTCAGTAAGCAATTTTCCTTTTTCACCAATTATCTCTTTTGTTAATTCTATTTGATCATAAGTTTTTGGATTAATAAAAAAATATTTATTTTCATCTTCATATAGATAATTAAATTTAATTTCATCTAATGAAGCTTTTTCGACAGCCTCATTAGATCTAAATCTTTCGTTTAACTTTGTATTTTTGCTAATACTTTTCATTTCAACTACAGCAAAAGCACCACCTTTACCAGGTTTTACATGTTGAGTTTTTAAAACTATCCAAAGATCATTTTTATATTCTAAAAGAGTTCCAACTCTAATTTCACCAGCGTTTATTTTCATTTTAACTTTTCTATAGCTTCTACAGGTTTATATTTATAATTATTCCAAATGTAGCTTGAGATAGCTAAAAAATCTGCATTATTCAATAATAGTTTTTTATAATTAGAAGATTTAATGCCTCCAATCGCAACTACTGGAATATTTGATATTTTTTTTATTTCATTTAAAATTTTTATATTTGCCTTAAATCTAGTTTTTTTAGTTTTAGTTGAGTAAAAAGCACCAAACGCAATGTAATTTGCGTTGTTATAAATAGCGTGTTTTGCTAACTTTATAGAGTTATGACAAGTAACTCCAATTATTTTTTCTCCAATTATTTTCCTCGCCTCAATGATGTTCATGTCTTTTTGCCCTAAATGACATCCATCTGCATTTATTTTTTTTGCAAAAATCGGATCGTCATTTATTAAAAATTTAACTTTATATTTTTTACATATTTTTTTTATTTTTTTCCCTATTTCAAATTTTTTTTTAAAATTTTCTTTCTTAAGCCTTAATTGAAAAAAACTTACTCTTTGAGATTTTAACACCTCAATTAATTCCTTATAAAATGTTTTATTAATTTTATTTGGAGAAATAAGATAAACAAATTTTTTTTTAATTATTTTCAAACTTTTTAGACCATTTTCCTTGAGCAGCTAGGGAGCACATTTTTACCCTATGATTAAAAATATTTTGTGTTTCTTTGGTGTTATTAATATTTTTTGACCAAAATTTAAGAGCACTTTGTTGTAATGCCCTGCCGTATGAGTAAGTTATAATAAAATTTGTGTCATTAAACTTGCTTATTGAATTAAGATTTTCAGTTGCTTCTATTTCGGATTGCCCTCCGGATAAAAAAGCAATACCCGGCACTTCTGATGGAACAGAATTTTTGAGACATTTTAAAGTTTTTTTAGCAATCTCTTCACTTGAAATTTTATTTTTTGATTTAATTCCAGCTAAAATCATATTTGGTTTAAGAATTATGCCGGTCAGATCAACATTATGCAATATAAGTTCTTCAAAACATTTTTTTATTACTTCTGATGTTTTTTTATAACAGTCTTCAATTGAGTGATCTCCATCCATTAATACTTCCGGTTCAACAATTGGCACCATAAGACATTCTTGAACTAATGCTGAATACCTGGCAAGGGCGTGAGCATTAACATGCATTGATAGTTTACTTGGATATTGCTTTGATATTTTGTACACTGCTCGCCATTTTGTAAATCTCGCTCCTAGTTTATAGTAATCTTTTAAACGCTCTCTTAGTCCATCCAAACCCTCTGTGATCATCTCCTCATTGGAGCCAGCTAAAATCTTTGTCCCAGAATCAACTTTTATTCCAGGTAATGATCCATTTGAAGATATCAAATCTGGTATAGTCGTATTTTTAGAGGAAGATTGTTTTATTGTTTCATCATATAATATTACACCTCCAATATACGAAGACATACTTTTAGAGCAAAATAATGTTTTTCTAAACAATAATCTATTTTTAGGAGTTGATGAAACTTTTACACTTTCTAATCTTTTT
>Ga0194124_10003532_pt1 | contig 16291 bp, 17 predicted proteins | sample TA2KigCas0mmetaG_FD_148605 | JGI IMG/M metagenome (GOLD analysis project Ga0194124, IMG submission 148605) | Freshwater microbial communities from Lake Tanganyika, Tanzania - TA2015031 Kigoma Deep Cast 0m | ecosystem: Environmental > Aquatic > Freshwater > Lake | place: Tanzania: Lake...
CCAGCTCCAGCAGCCATATCCCGATGTGGGTTGCCCCAGGTTGTTGCCCGAACTAGAGCGTGCAATGAACGAGCTCCAAGAGCGGCGGCGGTTGCTCCAACCTGCATGCCCTCACCCAACTCCAGGTCTGTTCCTCGATCGCGATGGCGTGCTGATTGAAGACAAGCATCACCTGTGTGATCCAGAGCAGGTAGTGTTGTGCCAAGGCAGCCAGGAACTGGTGTCAACAGCCCACCAGCAGGGTTGGTCTGTTGTGGTGATCACCAACCAATCCGGGATCGCCAGGGGCTACTTCAATTGGCCCGCCTACGAGCGGGTCACGGATCAGCTCCTCTGGCTACTGGGTGAATCGGCACCTCTTGCCGGGATTTATGCCAACGGGCACGGGCCCGATTCGCCGGCAGGAAGTTGGCGTAAACCAAGCCCGGCCATGCTGCTGGAGGCAGCTCTGGAGTTGAACCTTGACCTCAACCGGTCGATTCTTGTGGGCGATCGGCAGTCAGACCTGGAGGCTGGGGCCAGGGCTCGTGTGCAGACCTTGGTGCATGTGATGACGGGGCATGGGCACAAGGAGCGTGCGCACGTCGCCGCGTGGGGGCAACGAGAGCTGCAGCTCAATGCCCAGAATCACTCGCCTGAGCTGTTGCTGTTGAACTCGTTGCTCGATTTCCCCCCCGCGCTGCTGCGCTAGGACGGATGACCTTTCACCGCAGCGATGTGCTGATCCTGGGAGGTGGGATGGTGGGGCTATGTATTGCCCACCAAATTCTGGAGCGCGGCATGACGCGCAGCATCACCATCCTGGATAAGGAGCCCGAGTTGGGACGCCACAGCTCTGGGCGCAACAGCGGCCCCCTCCATGCCGGGCTTTATTACAAGCCGGGTTCCCTCAAAGCCCAGGTGTGCGTGGCGGGAGCACGCCTGCTGCGTCGCTGGGTGGAAGAGCGGGGGCTGCCGATCAACCCCTGCGGCAAGGTGATTGTGCCGCCGCGGGCTGAATTGGACGGCCAGCTCGACGTGCTGGCCGAACGGGGCCGCGCCAATGGGGCCGTGGTGGAGTTCTGGGATGCCGATCAACTGCGCAACCTGATCCCCGAAGCGCGCACCGCCAGTGGCCGGGCCCTGTGGAGCCCAAACACCGCTGTGGTGAAACCCATCAGCGTGGTGCGGCGCCTGCAGCAGGACCTCGCCGAACGGGGGGTGAACTTCCACCACAGCCAACAGCACTTCTCGGCCCAGGTGGAGCAGCGTCAGCTGGTGCTCTCCGATGGCACTGCTCTCAGCTACGGCCATCTGTTCAATTGCACAGGCCTGCAAGCGGATCGCGTTGCCCAGCTCTTCGGGGTAGGTGAGCATTTCACCCTGCTGCCCTTCAAAGGGCTCTACTGGCAGCTCAAGCCGGGCTGCCCGATCCAGCCCCGGGCCAACCTCTATCCAGTGCCGGATTTGAACGTGCCCTTTCTGGGGATTCACTTCACCCCAAGCGCCGATGCCACACCCGTAGTGAGCATTGGCCCAACTGCCACGCCCGCCTGGGGCCGTGAAAACTACCGAGGCCTGCAGGCCATCGAGCCAGCCATGGCTGCTGCCAATCTCGGGGTGCTGTCACTCCAATATCTAGCCAACCGGGGTGGATTCCGCCGTTATGTGCATGAGCAGGCCTTTCTGGCACTCCCACCCTTATTGATTCGTGCTGCTCAGGAGCTGATCCCAGCCGTCAGGTCCGAACACATCGAACTCAGCCAAAAAGTGGGGATCCGCTCGCAACTGTTCAACCGGCAAACGGAACGCCTGGAAGACGACTTCCTTTGCCTGCCCGGCCCCAGCAGCACCCATGTGCTCAACGCCATTTCCCCTGCCTTCACCGCCAGCTTTGCGCTGGCGGACCTGATCCTCGGCGAGGCCGCACCACGGATGGACCTGGCATGAGCCTTCCGCTGCGGGCCTTGCTGCTGGCGGCGGGGCTGGGCACCCGGCTGCGGCCGATCACGTTGCACACGCCCAAGTGCTTGGTGCCAGTGGCAGGGGAACCGCTGCTGGGCCGCTGGCTGCGGCAGCTGGAGGCGGCCGGCTGTGAGGCCGTGCTGATCAACACCCATTACTTGTCTGATCAGGTGGTGGCCTTTGTGCAGGAACGGCCCTCCTCGGCCATGGGCGTGCAGACCATCCATGAGCCCGAGCTGCTCGGCACCGCCGGCACCCTGCTGGCCAACCGGGCGTTTTTCGAAGGTGCCACCGGCCTGCTGATCCATTCCGACAATGCCATGGCAGGAGATCTCCAGGGCCTGCTGGTCGCCCACGCAGCCCGCCCCATGCACTGCCTGCTCACGATGCTCACCTTCTGCACTGATCAGCCGCGCAGCTGCGGCATCGTGGCTACCGATGGCCAGGGCGTAGTGACCGCTTTCCACGAAAAGGTGGCAGATCCCCCAGGCAATTGCGCCAATGGCGCCCTTTATGCCTTTGATGCGCCATTCCTCGAGCGTCTTGCTGGCATGACCCCTCAGCCCAGCGACTTCAGCACCGAAGTGATTCCCAACCTTATGGGACGCATTCAGAGCTGGCACACCGGCCAGCCCTATCTCGACATCGGCACCCCCGAAGCCCTTGCCACCGCCCAGCTGCTGCTGGCCACCACCACCCCATGACCCTCACCCAAAGCAGCTTCGCGCTCGCCGCTTGTACCTACCTCCGACGCCTGCAGAGTTGCTTCAGCCCTGAGGTATTGCAAGCCGTAGAAACCCTGGCCGAAGAGCTTCGTCAGGCCTGGATCAATGGGCGCAATGTGTACATCTGCGGCAACGGCGGCAGCGCCGCCAATGCCATGCACATGGCGAACGATTTCCATTACGGCATCGGCGCTTGCGGGCCGGGGCCGAGCCTGCCGGGGCTGCGGGTGGAGGCGCTGCCGGCCAATGCGGGCATCATCACCTGCCTGGCCAACGACACCGGCTACGCCAACATCTACGCCCACCAGCTGCAGGTGAAGGGCAGGCCGGGTGATCTGCTGATCGTGCTTTCGGGCAGCGGCAATTCAGCCAATGTGGTGCAGGCGCTGGAAACGGCGAACGCCCTGGGGCTGAAAACTTTCGCGATCCTGGCCTACTCCGGCGGTCGCTGCCGCGAGCTTGCGGAGGTGCCGATCCATTTCCCGACTGACGACATGCAGATTGCCGAAGACACCCAGCTGGTGGTGGGCCATCTGTGCATGCAATGGCTGAACAACAACAAACCCACCGAGCTCCGCCCCCTCACCTGATGGCTGAAGTTGATTTCATGAGCGTGCTGCACAAGAGCACGCAGCGCGACTATCTGGCCCGGGTGAATGATCCGGATTTTCCCAAGGCCAAAGCCGCCGAGCTGGCGAAGCAGTTTGATTTCGACTATTGGGATGGCGACCGCCGCATCTGCTATGGGGGCTACCGCTATCTGGAGGGCCGCTGGGAAAAGGTGGCGCGGGCGCTGGCCGAGCACTACGAGCTCCCGCCCCAGCCCAAGATTCTCGACATCGGCTGCGGCAAGGGATTTCTGCTGTACGACTTCCTCAAGGTGATCCCCGATGCCGAGATCCACGGCATCGATAGTTCCAGCTATGCCCTTGCTAACAGCAAGGAGGAGATCCGTGATCGCCTGCAACTTGGCAATGCCACCGCCCTACCCTGGCCTGATGATCACTTCGATCTGGTGATCTCGATCAACACGCTGCACTGCCTCCACGCCCAGGAGCTGGATCCGGCCTTGCGTGAGATGCAAAGGGTGGGTAAAAAAAACAAATATCTTTGCGTGGAGAGCTACCGCAATGAGCAGGAGAAGGCAAATCTGCTCTACTGGCAGGTCACCTGCGAAGCGTTCAACACTCCCGAAGCTTGGCAGTGGTGGTTTGAGCACACCTATTACAGCGGTGATCACTCCTTTATCTATTTCGAATGAGCCCAGGTATGCCAGAGCACCCCATCACCACCCAAGCCGCGATCCTCGTTGCACAACAGCAGCCCTTGGTGGTTGACACGATCGAGCTGCCTGCCGAACTGGGCGTGGGCCAGGTGCTGGTGCAGCTGCAGGTGAGCGGCATCTGCGGCTCCCAGCTGGGCGAGATCGATGGGGTGAAGGGCGCCGATCGCTACCTTCCGCACCTGATGGGCCATGAGGGCTTCGCCACGGTGCTGGAGATCGGCCCCGGCGTGAAGCACGTGCAATCAGGCGACAGCGTTGTGCTGCACTGGCGGTCCGGCGCGGGCATCCAGGCCGATCCGCCGAAGTACCGCTGGCGGGGCGAGCCGCTCAATGCCGGCTGGGTCACCACCTTCAATCGCCATGCGGTGGTGAGCGAGAACCGCTGCACCAAGGTGCCAGCCGACACCGATGCGGATGCCGCCGCTCTGTTCGGCTGCGCGATCACCACCGGCTTCGGTGTGATTGAAAACAACGCCGGCCTTCGCATGGGCGAGGCGGTGGTGGTGTTCGGCGCTGGTGGCATCGGCCTCAACATGATTCAGGCCGCTGCCCTGCTTTCGGCCTCGGTGATCATCGCGGTGGACCTATTCGATAGCCGCCTGGAACTGGCGCGCCAGCTGGGAGCGACCCACACCATCAACAGCAGCTGCGAGGATGCCGAAGCCCGCATCCGCGAGCTACTGGCGGGCCAGCCGCTGGATGTGTTCATCGACAACACCGGCGTGCCGGCCGTCATCGAGCAGGGCTACCGCCTCACCCATGGGCAGGGGAGGGTGATCTTGGTGGGTGTACCGCGCCAGGGCAACAACATAAGCCTGCACACCTTGCCGCTTCATTTCGGTAAGGTACTCACCGGCTCGCACGGTGGCGAAAGCCAGCCGACGCGCGACATCCCTCGTTACCTGCGCCTGTTGCAGCAGGGCAGCCTGCAGCTGGATCGCCTCGTGAGTGCCCGCTATCCGCTGGAAGAGATCAACACTGCCATCGCCGCGATGCGCGATGGCGCCACCGCCGGCCGCGTGATGATCGACCTGTGAGCCAGATCCTGATCCCCCTCGAGCAGGCCACGAAGCTGCAGGGCTGTGTGCTGTGCTACGGCCACTTCACCACCATCCACCCGGGCCATATTCGCTACCTGCGCCACGCCCGCAGCCTCGGCACCACGCTGGCGGTAGCGTTGATAGGCGATGGGCCGGCGGATCAGCCTTCGCCCTATCCCTTCAGCCAGGAGGAGCGGGCAGAAGCGCTGAGCCTGCTGGGGATCGCCGACGCGATCGTGCTGCTGAAGGCCGATGAGCTGAGCGAAGCAATTTATACCCTCAGGCCTGAGGTGCTGGTGCTCGGCACCGAGCTGCAGGGTGCCCAGCGCTTAGAGCAACCCCTGGCGCTGCTCAAGGCCCAAGGCGGCAGCGTTCAGTTCCACGCCGGCGAGGTGAGCTACGCCAGCGTGGAACTCCTCACCAACTCCGAGCAGGCTCTGCGCCAGCAGCACCGTCTGCAATTTGCGGCGGCATGCAGCCGCCAAGGGTTGGACCGAGAGCAGTTGCTCGGCTCGATGCAGGCCTGGCGCGAGGCGCGGCTGATCGTGCTGGGCGACACGATCGTGGATCAGTACGTTGCCTGCGAGGCGATTGGCATGAGCGCCGAGGCGCCGGTGGTGGTGGTGCGCGAGCTGGCCCGGCGCAACTTCATCGGCGCAGCCGCCGTGGTGGCGGCCCACATCCGCGCACTTGGGGCTTGGGTGGATCTGGTGTCGGTGGTGGGCAACGACAGCACGGCCGATCTGGTACAGCAGGAGCTACAGGCCCAGGGCATCGGCGATGCGATAACGCGCGATCCCTCACGGCCCACCACGTTTAAAAAGCGCTATGTGGTGGAAAACCAGAAGCTGTTTCGGGTGAGCCGACTAGAGCAGCACAATCTGGATGGACCGATCGAGGAGCAGTTGATCGCGCGCTTGGAGGAGCTGGCGCCCCAGGCCCAGGGGATTGTGGTTTCGGATTTCGTGTATGGGGTGGTAACGCCGAGGGTGCTGGCGGTGGTGCAGGAGCTCGCGAGGCGCTATGGGCTGTTGCTGTTCGGAGATCTGCAATGCAGCAGCCAGGTGGGCTCAATCAGCCGCTTCCGACACTTTTCGCTGCTCTGCCCCAATGAGCGCGAGCTACGGCTGGCCCTGCAGGACAAGGACAGTGGCCTGGAAAGCCTCAGCCAGCAGCTGCTGGCTGACAACCACTGCGATCGGCTGATCGTGAAGCTGGCCGCCGATGGCTTCATCGCCTACGACCGCGACAGCAGCGGAAGGATAGTCAGCCAGCCCTTCCCGGCCTTAAGCGTGAACCCCCTCGATGTGGCGGGTGCGGGCGATTCGGTGTTGGCGGTGATGGCTACGGGTCTGGCCAGCAGGCAGGCGATGATGCCCACTGCTGCGCTGGCCTGCTGCATGGCTGCTCTAGCCGTAGAAACGATGGGCAACATGCCGATCGGCAGCCAAGCGCTGCGAAACAGCCTTGAAGAGATGCTTTCTGTATGACCAGCTCGAAGATCCTGGTAATCGGCAGCAACAGCTTCAGCGGCTCTCACTTCGTGGCGGAAGCCCTGCGGGCTGGCCATGAAGTATGGGGTGTAAGCCGTTCGGCGGAGCCCGAGCCCGTCTTCCTTCCCTACCGCTGGCCACAGCCAACAACGGGCCAGCCACTCGCCACATCAGAAAACTTCCACTTCCACGCGATCGACCTCAACAGCCAGCTGCCCAAGCTCCTCGAACTAGTTGATCAGGTGCTACCAAGTGTTGTGGTCAACTTCGCCGCCCAGGGCATGGTGGCGGAAAGCTGGCTGAATCCCACCCACTGGTATCAGACCAACGTGGTGAGCCAGGTAGCCCTACACGATGCGCTGCGCCAGCGGCCCTTCCTGCAGAAATACGTGCATGTCACCACCCCCGAGGTGTACGGCAGCACCGACGCCGGCTGGATTCGCGAGCACAATCACTTCGCCCCCAGCACGCCCTACGCCGTGAGCCGGGCCGCCTGCGATCTGCATCTGCACAGCTTCCACAAGGCCTATGGCTTTCCGGTGGTGTTTACCCGGGCGGCCAATGTCTACGGGCCCGGCCAGCAGCTCTATCGCATCATTCCCCGGGCGATGCTCAGCGCCCTCACCGGCAAGCCGATGCACCTCCATGGTGGCGGCTACTCCGAGCGTTGCTTCATCCACATCCGCGATGCCATGCAGGCCACCCTGCGGCTGGCGCTGGAGGCAGAACCCGGCACCACCTGGCATCTCTCCACCCGCGAGCCGATCAGCATCCGCGCCCTGGTGGAGCGGATCTGCGAGCGTTGTGGGGTGCCCTTCAGCGCCGTGGTGGAGGAGAGCGGCGAGCGGCTGGGCAAAGACCATAGCTATCTGCTCGACAGCACCTCGATCCGCGAAGCCTTCGGCTGGAGGGATCGTGTGAGCCTTGAAGAGGGCCTCACCGAAACCCTGGCCTGGGTGAATGATCACCTCGATCAGCTCAAAACCTTTCCCTGGACCTATCAACACAAAGCATGAAACTTCTGGTCACCGGTGGCTGCGGCTACAAAGGCTCGGTTTTGGTTCCGCTGTTACTTGCCGATGGCCATGAGGTCGTGAGTATCGACACCCAGTGGTTTGGTAACTACCTTCCCGAGCACCCCAGCCTCACCAATCTCCAGCTCGATATTCGCGACACTAACGCCATTCCCCTGGAGGGTGTGGAGGCGATTATTCACCTGGCCAACATCGCCAACGACCCGGCGGTGGAGCTCAACCCCACCCTCAGCTGGGAGGTGAATGTGCTGGCAGGCCAGCAGCTGGCCGATCGGGCTTTTCGGGCCGGCGTGAAGCAGTTCATCTTCGCCAGCTCCGGCAGTGTGTATGGGGTAAAAGACGAGCCAAATGTGACGGAAGACCTCACCCTGGTGCCGATCTCGGTTTACAACAAGACCAAGATGGTGGCTGAGAGGGTGTTTCTTTCTTACAAGGATCAGATGCAAGTGCACTGCATCCGACCGGCTACCGTCTGTGGAATATCACCACGCATGCGCCTGGATGTGAGCGTTAATATGCTCAGCTACCAGGCACTCAAGAACGGCCGCATCACCGTGTTCGGCGGTGATCAGACCCGGCCCAACATCCATATTCAGGATATTGCAAACGTCTACCGCCACTTCCTGGCCCATCCCGAGATCCCCAGTGGCTGCTACAACGCGGGCTTTGAAAACATCTCGATTCTCGACATCGCCGAACGCGTCAAGAGCAAGATCGGCACGGAGATCGTGGTGAGCGCCTCCAACGATCCCCGATCTTATCGCCAGGATTCCAACAAGCTGCTGGCCACCGGCTTCCAGCCCAGCCATTGCGTAGCCGATGCAATTGCCGAAATCGCCGAAGCCTTCCAGCAGAACGCACTACCAGATGACGAGACCTGCTACACGGTGAAGTGGATGCGCCACCTGGATCTCGCCGCCCCGGAGGTTCCCGCATGATCGCGGCCGCGCCCATCCCAATCAGCGTGGCTGATCTCAAAGCCACCGCGTTCACTCTGCGCCAGCGGCTCGTCACCACTTCAGCCACCGCCAAGATCCCACACCTGGGCTCCTGTCTTTCCTGCGTCGAGCTGTTGGTGGCGCTCTACTGGCAGGAGCTGCGAATCGATCCCGCCAACCCCGACGATCCGGATCGCGATCGCTTCCTGCTCAGCAAGGGGCACGGGGCGCCGATCCTGTTTCAGGTGCTGGCGGAGCGGGGCTTCTTTCCTCTGGAGCGGCTGGAGGATTTCGGCAAGGCCGGCAGCTTTTTCCATGAGCACCCGCCGAAACCCGGTTACATCCCCGGCATCGAGGCGGCCACCGGCTCCCTGGGCCACGGTATGCCGATGGCTCTGGGCATGGCGTTGGCAGCACGTATCCAGCAGCGCCCCACGCGCTGCTACGCCCTGCTCAGCGATGGCGAATGCAACGAAGGCAGCATCTGGGAGGCGGCCCTGCTGGCCGCCAGCCAGAAGGTGCACACCCTCACGGCGATCATCGATTTCAACAAGTGGCAGGCCACCGGCAGGAGCCAGGAGGTGATGGCTCTCGATCCGCTGGCGGCCAAATGGGAGGCCTTCGGCTGGCATGCCCAGGAGATCGATGGTCACGATTTCGAGGCCATCGCAGCGGCCTTAGTTGTCGCACGAGCCGAAACCGAGCGCCCCAGCGTGATCGTGGCCCATTCGGTGAAGGGCAAGGGCGTGTCGTTCATGGAAGACGACAACAACTGGCACTACCGCACCCCCAACCCTGAGGAGCTGGCTGCCGCCCTCGCCGAACTGGAGCTCAGCTGATGCGCGACGCCTTCGCCCAGGAAATGACCCGCCTCGCCGCCGAGCGCACAGATCTGACGCTGCTTTCCGGCGACATCGGCAACCGCATGTTTGATCGCTTCAAGCAGGTGGCGCCGGAGCGCTTCTTCAATTGCGGCATCGCCGAGGCCAACATGATGAGCCTGGCCGCCGGCATGGCCCTCAGCGGCCTGCGGCCCGTGATCTATACGATCACCCCGTTCACCACCACCCGCTGCCTGGAGCAGATCCGCGTGGGCGTGGCCTACCATCAGGCGCCGTTGGTGATCGTGGGCACGGGCTCCGGCCTCTCCTATGCCGAACTCGGCCCAACCCACCACTCGCTGGAAGACATGGCCATCCTGCGCACGCTTCCGGGCCTGAATGTGGTGGCCCCGGCCGACAGCGTCGAACTGGTGGCCCAGCTGCGCGAGGCCCTCGATGCACCCCAACCCACCTACATGCGCATCGGCAAGAAGGGAGAGCCACCGCTGCATGGCGAAGCAGCCCAGCTGGGCATCGGCAAGGCCAACCTGCTGCGCGAAGGCAGGGATCTGCTGGTGGTGGGCGTGGGCCCGATCCTCGACGAGGCCCTCCAGGCCGCCGAGGCGGTCGCTGCAGAAGGCTGCTCAGTGGCGGTGGCCAGTCTCGGTGGCGTGAAGCCACTCGATGCCGCCTTCCTGGAGGCGATGGCGCAGCGCTTCCACCACTGGCTGAGCCTGGAGGAGCACGGCATCACCGGCGGCCTTGGCAGCGCCCTGCTGGAGTGGCTCGCCGAGCGGGATGGCCCGCCGATTCGCCTCAAGCGGCTGGGCGTACCCGATGTCTTCCTGCATGAGCTGGGCAACCAGAGCTACACACGCCGCCAGCTGGGACTTGATGCCAGAGGATTAGCCTGCACATACTCAAGTCAATATTCACAAGAGATTCATAGCAGCGAATGGACTTAGTTATTGTCTTTGATACCCTGAAATCGTCAAACCTTTTAAACAATCATGTCTGAACCTCAATACCAATCACATTGGAAGCTGATTGCAAATCAAGACCGGTTTTCCATGCCTTGCAGAGCCACAACAATGTGAGCAAGAGACCCGAAGCTATTATTATTTACACTATCAAGGCATAAGTTTGTAGCCAAGATGTCGCAAGGATATCAATCGGTACTTGAGGTGGGATGCGGAGATGGCTTTGCAAGCCGTCTAATACAGCCTTGCGTTGGCAATCTTAGCTCTATAGATTTTGATCCTGTGTTTATAGACGAAGCAAGGCTTCACTCTAGGGCCGAATGGAGTGTCGATTATCATGTTCACAATATACTAAAGGCTCCTTTTCTAAGAGACTCACGCTTGTTTGATACAGCATGTTCCTTAGATGTATTCGAGCATATCCCGTCAGAATTGTCTGATTTGTACGCTACTAACATCAAGAAATCAATTTCAGATGATGGTGTATTCATATGTGGATGCCCGTCTTTGGAATCTCAACCATACGCTTCAGAAGATAGCAAGCAGGGCCATGTGAACTGCATGAACGGCATTGAGCTGAAGCGTTACTTCTCTGGACATTTTAAGTACGTATTTCTTTTTTCTATGAACGACGAGGTTTTACATACTGGATTCAGTCCGATGGCTCACTATAACTTTGTGATTTGCACAGCTCCTCTTTGAAGTAGCAACAGCAGTCATCCTTATGCGAATCGGTCTGGATTTCGACAATACGATCGTCTGCTACGACCAGGCGATCACGTTGTTGGCTGAGAATCTGTTCGAGTTGCCCCCAGAGCTGCCTCGGACTAAATTGGCATTGCGCGACTTTCTACGCACTGCGAAGCGTGAAACCGAATGGACCGCCTTTCAAGGTGAGCTGTATGGACCAGGTATGCGTCATGCCCAGCCCTTCGAGGGGGCGATTGAAGCGCTACTGCAGCTGGTGGCCGCAGGGCACGAGCTGCTGATCGTGAGCCACCGCAGCCGCCGGCCTTATGCGGGTGAGCCCTACGATCTGCACGCTTCCGCGCGGGGTTGGGTGTCCGAACGGCTGCAGTGCTACGGGCTGTTTGCTGAAGACAACAGCAACGTAAATTTCCTCGAAACACGCCAGAAAAAGATTGCCTGTATTGCGGAGCATGGCTGCCAGGCATTTCTCGACGACCTACCTGAGGTGCTCACAGACCCTGGATTCCCAGCCAATACGGCTGGGATTCTGTTTGATCCCAGTGGGGGCAGCGCAATGCCCGAGGCATACCGCCGCATCTCGGCATGGCGTGACCTTAGAGAAGTCTTGGCATCATTGCCGTGATCGTCGAGTTGGAAGGCCACCCTTACTTTGCCGAGCATTGGGCAAGCCAGCTGGGTACCAGCGTCCGTACACTTGAGCGTCTGCGGGGCGGCATCAACAACCAGGTGTTTCGCTGCGGCGATGGCAACCAGTACTGGGTGATCAAGGGCTACGCGCCAGCCCTGCCCGGCCAGCGCGACCGCATGCAAGCCGAAGTCGACTTTTTGCGGTTTGCAGCCCAGGTAGCGCCAGGCTTCACGCCAATCCTGGTCCAGGCCGACCCCGAACACCGTTGCGTGGTACTCGAACATCTGGAGGGGGAGGCTTTCCCCGAGGGGGTACCCCCCTCCGAGGGGGCGCTTGGCGAAGCGGTGGAGTTTTTCCGTCAACTCAACGCTGACCCTCGCCTAGCTCACGAACTCATCCAGTTGGATGCGGCCGAAGGCTTCCTCAGCCTGCGGGAGCACCTCGGAAACGTGCGACAGCGGCTTGAGGGCATGGGCTTTGACCACCTAGAAGCATCATTCCGGCACCGAGCCGAAACGCTATTGCAGCAGCTTCATACCGAGCTAGCTCACACCGAAGAGCGTACAACCAGCCTGATCGATCAAGGCATAGTGGCGGATGCAATCGCACCTGAGGATCGCTGCGTCTCCCCAAGTGATTTCGGATTTCACAACGCCATTCGGACGGCGGCAGGCATTCGGTTTATTGATTTTGAATTTGCCGGTTGGGATGATCCAGCCAAAGCACTTGTGGATTTTAAATTTCAGCCTCGTGTCCCAGTCCCAGCAAAGTATTCGGGATTATTTTCGGCGTTAAAGCGTGACCAGAGAAGGCATGTACAGATACGCTACACCACTCTTAAGCCGGTGTTGCGGGTCAAATGGCTGTGTATAATGCTAGGAATTCTGCGGCCAGAACGACTCAAGGAGATAATGCTAGCCAACCCTGAGCTGAATTTAAGTCGCCTGATCCACAAACGCCTTCGAAGTGCATCAAGCTGCCTCAATGCTGCCATTCAAGGTGATGGATACACAAGATAGAATGATCTCATAATAGGTTGATTCCCTTGCTTGCCTCGCGCCACAAGTCCGGCATCCTAATCAATTAACCCCATACTAGGCACCTTTCACGTTTGGCGATCTCCATAAAATAAGCAATCTTTCAAAGTCTTACAGTCTTGAAGGAGAAGACCGCATTGCGTTGGCGATCAGCGCGACAGCTGCCCATTACTGGAGCTTGAGCCGTGCGGTGAAACAACTCTGCTGCATGAGCTGCAGGCCCTCACGGGCTATCACCACAAATCTGTGCAGCGCCTGTTGAACTAGCAACCCGATCAGCAGCAGACCAGCCTCTGCTGCCAGCCCCCCCGCCGTTATGGCCCCAAGGTGATTGAGGCGTGCACCCATAAACTGATGCTATGAACCCGCACCCCTGCCGCCACTGCGGATCACCCTTGCAGCACCCGGTGATTGACCTGGGCCATCAGCCGCTCAGCAACGCCTACCTGCGGCCTGAGCAGCTGGCTCTCCCGGAGATCACCTACCCACTCCAGGTGTTGGTGTGCACGAGCTGCTGGTTGGTGCAGCTGCCGGCCCACGCGGCGGCCGAAGATCTGTTCACGGCCGATTACGCCTACTTCTCCAGCACCTCCAGCAGCTGGTGCTCCCATGCTGAGAGGTTTGTGGCAGCAGCTGTGGAGCGGCTGGCTCTGGGGCCCGAGAGCATGGTGGTGGAGCTGGCTTCCAACGACGGCTACCTGCTGCAGTACGTGCAGCAGCGTGGCATCCCCTGCCTGGGCATCGAGCCCACCCACGCAACGGCCGAAGCGGCACGAGCCAAGGGCATCACCACCATCGAGCGCTTCTTTGGCGTGGCGCTGGCGTCGGAGCTGGAGCCAGCCGATCTGGTAGCAGCCAACAACGTGCTGGCCCACGTGCCCGACATCAACGATTTTGTAGCCGGCATCGCCCGGCTGCTCAAGCCCACTGGCCGCGCCTCGATGGAGTTTCCGCATCTGTTGCGGCTGCTGGGGGGCAACCAGTTCGACACGATCTACCACGAGCATTACAGCTACCTGAGCCTGCGGGCGGTGGCGCGCATCGCAGCGGCGGCCGGGCTGGCGGTGGTGGAGGTAGAGGAACTGCCCACACACGGCGGCAGCCTTCGGGTGTGGCTAGCCCACCAGGGCGCGGCCGAGCCCACAGCGGCGGTGGCGGATTTGCTGGCGGCTGAAGCAGCGGCGGGGCTGGAAACGCTGGCGGCCTATGCAGGCTTCCAGCAGCGAGCCGAAGCTGCCAAGCACGGATTGCTGGAGTTTCTGCTGCAGACCAAACGCCAGGGCCGGCGCTTGCTGGGCTATGGCGCCGCCGCCAAGGGCAACACCCTGCTCAACTACGCCGGCATCAAAGCCGACCTGCTGCCGGCCGTGGCCGATCGTGCCCCCAGCAAGCAGGGCAGGTATCTGCCCGGCAGCCACATCCCGGTAATCAGCCCCGAGCAGCTGGCCGCCCAGTCTCCTGATGCGCTGCTGGTGTTGCCGTGGAACCTGATCGACGAGCTGCGGCAGCAGCTGCCGGGGTATGAGTTGGTGACGGCGATTCCCGAGCTACGGCATGACTGAGCTGGAGCTGTGACAACGATTCACCTGCTCGGTAGTGAAGGCTTCATCGGCCGCGCTCTCCAGCGCGAGGCTGGCGACCTTCAGCTGCATTGCTGGAGCCACCAGCATTCAGACCCGGGGCACCATTTCGACCTGCTCGATCCCTCAAGTTGGCAGGCTTTGCTCAAGTGCCAGCCAACACATGCCATTCTGTTGTGCTGGCCAGGGCTTCCCAACTATCAGGAGCTGTTCCATGTCACCCGCAATTTGCCGGCTTGTGTCGAGTTGATCGAGCAGCTGGTGGAGGCCGGCCTCCAGCGCCTTGTGGTGGCGGGCACTTGCTACGAGTACGGCTTGCAGAACGGCCCATTGAAGGAGGATCAGTTCACGGACCCTGTGAACTGCTATTCCAATGCCAAAGACAGCTTGCGTCGCGTAATCTCTAGCTACTATAGCCAACAGGATTTGCAGTGGTGCTGGGCACGCATTTTCTATCCCTTTGGCCACGGCCAAAATCCCAAATCGTTGCTGCCCTCTTTGCTGGAGGCCTTGGATACGGGAGAACAATCTTTCCCCATGGGTTCCGGCCGTCAACTGCGCGACTTCATTGATGTGCAGCAGGTGGCACACCAGTTGCTGACATTGGCAATACATCAAGACGCGGCAGGTATCTATAATGTTGGCTCCGGCATGGCCCGCTCAGTCCTTGAGATAGCCGAAGAAACCATTGCTGCTCATGGAGGTACTATTCGGCTTAAGAGAGGGGTCTACCCAGATCGCTCTGATGAGCCTCTGGCTTTCTGGGCGCATATGGACAAGTTCAAAGCCCTTCAAAGTATCCCACAGACGCACCCATGAGCAACGATCCAATCCAGGCACACTTTCGAGAAGCCATTCAGCGCGCCAACGCTCAGGCCCTTGATTCCAGCATTATCCAGCCTGCAGAGGAGTTTTTTGCTCGCAGCCATCAACTCCAGTATTCCTACAACTTTTCGTGGCTGATCCGGCCAATTATCCAATATCCACAAGACATTGTTGCTTTTCAAGAAGTTGTTTCTCAGGTAAAGCCTGATCTGATCCTGGAAACCGGCATCGCCCACGGCGGATCACTGGTTCTTTCGGCTTCACTGTTGTGCCTTCTTGATGTGATGGATGGGGTAGACCCTCGTCAGTCACCCCGCAAGGTCGTCGGCGTCGACATCGACATCCGCCCCCACAACCGCCAAGCCCTCGACGAGCATCCACTGCGCTTCAAGATGGAGCTGATTGAAGGATCCTCGACCGACCCCGAGATCATCCAACAGGTGCGCAGTCATGCCAATGGCGTCGATCGGGTGCTGGTGGCCTTGGACTCCAACCACACGCATGAGCACGTACTCGCCGAACTCAACGCTTACGCCGACCTGGTGTCCGCTGCCAGCTACTGCATCGTGTTCGATACCGTGGTGGAAGATCTGCCCGTTGGATTCTTCCCCGATCGCCCTTGGGACGTCGGCAACAACCCCAAAACAGCCGTTCATGAATGGCTTAAGACCCACCCCGAATTTGAGATCGACAAGGATATCGACAACAAGTTGTTGATTAGCGTTGCCCCGAATGGGTACTTGAAGAGAGTCTCTTGACTGCTGACTGAGTAATAAGATTAGCGCGATCGCAGCAGCGCAGCGCCATACAATACAAATCCCGTATAATCGGGATAGATTGTTGCATGTCTATATCCAAGACAGCGGTCAGGCCGATCACGGATCTTGTGCTTTACTCCCCCCTCTGCCAGGAAAAATGACGCCTCTCCATCCCGACAACTTCTTTCGCCTGGGGGCCAGATGGAACAGAGCAATGCATCGTTACATCGAGGCCGTCAAAGCTGATGTGAGAAGGCGGATGGGTCCTCCCCATCGCCAGGGCGTGGCTGCGATCTTCCAGGAGTTTGGAATCCACGTAATCACCCTCTACAAGTGGCGTAAAGCCTGGCGCCTGCAGGATGACGTGGTCCCTGCCCGCCAGAAGGATCCTGAGGGTTGGGGCCCGGCCGACAAGTTCACAGTGGTGCTTCAGACGGCCGGCCTGAACACGACAGAACTTGGTGGCTACTGCCGAGAGCGGGGCCTGTTTTT
>Ga0194124_10003544_pt1 | contig 16240 bp, 15 predicted proteins | sample TA2KigCas0mmetaG_FD_148605 | JGI IMG/M metagenome (GOLD analysis project Ga0194124, IMG submission 148605) | Freshwater microbial communities from Lake Tanganyika, Tanzania - TA2015031 Kigoma Deep Cast 0m | ecosystem: Environmental > Aquatic > Freshwater > Lake | place: Tanzania: Lake...
AAATTCTAAGATTAGGCCTTAAACAGCCCCAATTCCAGCTGCTCTGCCCCAGCTTAATTCACAAACCCCCAAATCAAGCCAAGCTGTATATACCGATCGCGCAAGGGATACCCTGGAACCAACATGTGCGGACTCCCCAACAATCCCTGGGCCGCATTCCGCAGCCGCACAAAAAAATCCACCGATTTTATGCGGCCATGTACATACACATCGGCCAATACAAATCCGCCCCGAACCGCCCCCGAACCCACAAAAAACCGGTCCACCGCCGGCGCGTATTCCAAGGACCTAAATTCCGACACATACGAGGCATCAACCCCCGCCCGAACATGCAGGTTTTTCTTAAACAACTTGGCCTCTACCCCCAAATCCAACTCCCCCAGCAAAAGCGGCAAGGGCAAGCGCTCCGTACTGCTGTAATTTACATTCAAATTTAAGCGGGGCTGAAACACCCCGAATTTCCATTCGCTCCGAATTCCCCCCATAGCCTGCATGGCTGCATCTCCATTTTGAAGCGGCAACAGCTGTTGGTCAAACCACACAAATTGATTCATGCCCCTCCACTCGGCCCAAACCGTTAACCTCAGCTTTTCTTTGTTTCCCTTTTCCAGATTCCGCCCCCAAAACTGGGTGTGGAGCAACAACATCAGATTTGCCCGCTGTTCTTTTTGCTGGTTCTGGGCCCATTGATGAAAATGGGTGTTCATTTCCCGGTCAAAATACGAGGGCTGCCTTAATTCGGCCCCCGCATGCAGGTGCAAATCTACCCCCCTGTAGTCGCCGAATCGACAATGCATGCTGGGGGCCTTAGCCTGCCCCGCACGCTTAAATGATGCCCCGAAATTTCGCTGCCCACAGCCCGAACATAGCTGGTGTCTATGGACTGCAAGGTATCGGTTCCGCTGCCCGCACTGTAGTATTCGTGAACCAGCAAAACCGCCCCCCTGGCTGGTTTTGAAGCATGGGAACCAGCCCAAAACACCCCCGCCTCTTGAACCACATTCTCGCTGTTTCTATAGGCCTGCGCATCGGGCCTGGCAAACAACAACTGCGCATAGTATAGGCTGTCGGGCTGTAAATCGGTATAGGTATCGCTGCTGCGCCTCCACTCAACCCCATGCACCAAACCCAAGGGAAAGGCCTTGCCGCTGCTGTCGGCCTTGGCCTGCCAACGCTGCCCAAACCGAATTCCCGAATGAAATCCCTCCTGTACGCCCCGCCGCATTCAACCGCACCGGATAGGTGGCCCGATTTAAGTTGGGAATAAAGCTGTTCCCATTCAACAATCCTCCTTTTATAAAGGTGGAATCGTTGAGCAATCCCCCGTTCTCTTGCCCCGAATAATCGTTGTGGGTCAACACCAAATAGGCTTGATAGCGCTGCGAAGGCGAAGCATACCGCACAAACATGCGCCCATTATGAAACACTTTGTCTTGACACTGATAGGCTCCCTTGGAGTTGATGTGCCGGTAGCTAAACCCGGCATACAAGCCTTTGGCAAAGGCCTGGGCATGGTCGGCCTGAAACCAGTGTTCCTCAAACGAGCCCAATTGATAGGCCAATTCGGTGTACGGCCTGGCCAATTCGCGCAAAGGTGTAGTCTCCGTTAGGTACAAAAACGAATTAAAATGCTGAGGCCCGCTCAGCAATCCAGGCCGATCGCTTTCAGGGTTAGAATACAGCGGATACACCGCGCTGCCTAAATTTCCTAAATTCAAGGGCAAAGACGGGAAATACAAAGCCGCATCAAGCATGGGCATTTGATGCAGCTGATTCGAATAAACAGTCCGGCCAAAGCCCATCTCTCGGCTAAATTCCCAAGGGTAAGAATGAAACCGACGCAAGGAATCGGTTTCGCTGCCCGGCACCCGTATCCCATCTATCAAAATTCCATTGCTTGCGTTATTTAGGCTATCGTTTTGAATCGGAACCGGATTTTGCCCCTGAACAGCCAATCCACACAGGCCCCAAAGGCCAAACACCGCAACCGCTAAACGCAAAACCTGCATAATTCAAAGGTAAGGCTTGAAACGGAACTTCCGAAGGGCCAAGCAATTTCCATGCCTGCCCGGGGTTGCTTCTGTTTGTACCTAAGGTTACCCCTATTTAGCTTCAAAAACCCGTACTTTGGCACCATGCTTGAACTTTTGGGTTGGTTCTCGGCTCTGCTCATTGGAATTTCCTTGGGCCTGATTGGCGGTGGTGGAAGCATTCTTACCATTCCTGTTTTGGTGCATTTGCTGGGGTTCGACATGCTAAGCGCCACCTCGTACAGCTTGTTTATAGTAGGCAGCAGCAGCTTGGTAGGCGGCAGCTTGGCCCTGAAAAAAAGCAGGCCGACCTGCGCATTGCGCTCGCCTTCGGCGCGCCGTCCATCGTTTCGGTTTTTTTAACCCGTTATTGGTTGCTTCCCCTGCTGCCCGAGGCCGTGCTAGGCATAGCCAAAGGCGCTTGGCTCATGGGCTTGTTCGCCCTTTTAATGGTTTTTGCTGCCCGGTCCATGATCCGCGGCAGCAGCGCCAAAGTAGCCGAAACCAGCGGGAACTTCAGCCTTAAAAAGACCGGACTTGTGGTAGCTCAAGGACTGGGCGTCGGGCTTTTAACCGGACTTTTGGGCGCGGGCGGGGGCTTCATTATCATTCCCGTTTTGGTTCAGGTTACGGGTTTGCCCATGAAAAAGGCCATCGGCACAACCTTGGTTATAATTGCGGCCAACAGCTTGATTGGCTTCGGCGGCGACCTATCAAATTTTAGCCCCAACTGGCCTTTTTTGCTGCTGTTCAGCGGACTTTCCATACTGGGCAAAACTTCATCGGAATCGGCCTAAGCCAGCGCATTCCCGGTGCAAAACTCAAAAGCGCATTCGGCTGGTTTGTCCTGATAATGGGCTTAGGAATGCTTGTAAAACAGGGATTGGAACTTTTGTAAAACAGGGTGTTGATTTGGGCGGTTGCGGGCTTTCACAGGTAGTCCGCGGCCAGGGGCTTTATGCCCAGCGGCTTTGCGGTGGCTCCTAAAGTCGCCTCCGCAGCACGCGGGCATTAAAGCCCCCGGCCTTGCGGGCAACCTTGTTCAATCCCTACCGCAGGCGGCGGGGTAGTTCTTTTAGTTCATAATTTGTACTTCGCCCTCCACTTGCTTCTTTTTGCAATACATCCTTCTTTATTAAATCTTGAATATCTCGAAGCGAAGAGCCGTATCTTGCGAGCATGTATTGATTTTGCCCCATTTCGAGGTTGTTAACTTTCCATCAAATCCATCAAGAAGCCTATTTATTATTTTTTGTTGCCGATCATTGAGAATTGTGGTGGAATGTATTTTCCAAAATTCTGCTTTATGGAGTATTTTCGACAAGGTCTCATCCGTGGAGTCAATAGCATTTATTAAACATTGCAAAAACCACAAAATCCATTCTGTTATATCTGAATTTCCCTTTTGTGTTTTTTCAAGTTTTTCATAATACAGTTTCCTGTCCACTCTAATTTGCGCCGACATACTGTAGAATCGCCTGATGCTTTTGTCAGAACGTGCCAAAGTCATATCTGTGATTGCTCTTGTAATTCGCCCGTTTCCATCGTCAAATGGATGAATTGTAACGAACCATAAATGAGCAATAGCGGCTTTTAGAACCAAATCTGTTTCTTTCTCGTTTTCAAACCATTCAAAGAATTTTTTCATTTCTGGTTCTATCCTGTCTGAGCTTGGAGCTTGATAGTGAACTTTTTCTTTTCCCATAGGTCCAGATACAACTTGCATTGGACCAATCGTGTCTTTTCTCCAGTCTGCAACGGTTAATTTAATTAGATTGCTCCAACCGGAGGGGAACAACGCGGCATGCCAACCAAACAATCTGTCTTTAGTTAAAGGCAATTCATACCTCTGTGTAGCATCAAGCATCATTTCAACGATTCCGTCAACATGGCGTTCCGATTCCACTGCCCCAGCAATGTCAATTCCTAGTCGACGAGCGATGGAGGAACGTACTTGTTCAATTTCTAAAAACTCACCTTCAATCTCAGATGATTTTATAACATCCAAAGTAAGCGTATTCAAAACCGCTTCATTCTGCAAATCAAAACCCAGTGATTCCATTTTACCAAGAATTCTGCCCTGTTGATTTCTAGCTTCACCAAGTTTTATCATCACTTTTTTAGTATCCCAAGTGAAGTCGGTCCAATTCTCTTTTTCGTGGATATAAATTTTCATTCTCCGCAATTTATGCGTCAAATATACGCATTATTCTCCGCAAATAAAACTTTCTCCGCATAATATGCTTAGATTAAAGCGGTTAATCTCCGCACTGTCGTTTTTTTAGCTTGGAGGCACATGTTGTCCCGATGCGACAATGTTTCCCCGAATAGGTCAATCCGACAAACCTCATTATCGGCATCGACATGCGCATCCAGGCAATACATCTCCCACTGATTTCGGGGTTTTCCTTGGATATATTTCATAAATAAAAACACCGATTTTCAGGGAAAACCATTAATAAACAGCCTGAGATTTATTAACAATTGCAATGTTTAATTGGGGTGTTGTTATGCGGCCTGACGTTTGAGGCTAAAAGCTGGCGGGCATTTACTCACAAAATAATTAATTTAAAAGGTGTTCGTGAGGGCTTCGCCGTTCTGAGCACTTCATTGTCAACCTGCAATAAAGTTTAAAGATGTACTGCCCTTCAAAATGGCACTATCAGCCCGCGCTTGATTTTAGCCTTTGTTAGCGTTTCGTTGTTTTTATCTTTTAATCATTTTCTTCATAGTAATAGGAATAGTCAATACCTTTCATAAACATTTCACGATCATTTATTTTGGTAGTGAGTGCACTATTCAATAAAGTCTTTAGAGTATAACTTTTTGTTGGACTTAGCATCATTGCATTCATATAGTCACGTTTACTTATTTTACTCCAATCAACGCACTTTTTTAGGCGTTTTTTTAGCATCAGATCCAACCATATTCGTGTGCTTCTGCCATTACCTTCCATAAAAGGGTGTGCAATGTTCATTTCTACATATTTGTTTACAATTTCCTCAAATGTAGTTTCGGGCATTGATTCTATTTGCTTTAATGTCTCACCCAAAAAGCGTGATACGGCAAATTGAAAACCGCCTTTTGAAATGTTTTTCTGCCGGATTTGTCCTGCAAAATCATACAAGCCGCCAAACAGGTAAGCGTGTATTTGTTGCAAACCTTTAGTTGTACCAACTTCAATACTCTTGATGAAAGAACTTTCAAACAAGGCATAGGCTTTTGTTTTACTTTTACCATCTATACTTTCGTCACTGAATGTGAACCAGTCAATAAATCGGTTTGCCTTTTTGCCCGGAAATTCTTTTCCCAAGGCAATAATACCGTTGTAGTCCAGCATGTCGGTTAAATACCGTTTGCCATCACTTGCCAAAAGTTTCAGTTGGGTAGTGGTGCTAACCAACTTGCTGTTTTCTTTCTTCAACTTGGCTTTAAGGTATTTCCAATAGTTGCGAGTTTTGGTGTAGTTGTCTTGGTCAGTTAACACTGCCACAACATCTAGCACACTAAAAAGCCACTTGGCGTTTTGCTCGTCCCAAATGGCTCGTACTTCGCGGTCGTCAAAAAAGCGTATGGATATTTGAGCATTACTCATATGGTATATTTCAGCTACTCTGCCAATCTATAATTTATGTCAAAAGTTACAAAATTTTAATCTCATGGTGCTATTTGCTTTGCTATCTAACAATGAAGGCTAACGTTTGTCAAATAGACCCAAGCGGGCTTTTGAAACATCCTGTGGCTATAAACCCAAATGTTTATTTAAAGATAAATGATTATTAGCGAGGTGCAAAATAAAATTCGCGAAGCGGCAACTGCTTCGCACCGAGCGATGACCGAGTCCGTCCGCTTGGGTTTATTTGCTGTTAGGTGCTGGCCTTCTTATAAAATGTCATGCCGTCATAAATATTTGTTAAAAAGTTCTCAATTTGAGAACCTAATTTTATGTTTGTCGTACAATATATACTAACCGAACATTAAAGCCATGGTAAAAAGAAAATGCACGTAATTTCACGTCTAATGCTTATTAAATTCTGGAAGAAACACCCGGATGCTGAGACACCACTTCGAGTTTGGTTCAAAAAAGTTGAACAAGCCAAGTGGAGGAGTGTCAATGAACTCAAAGCTGAGTTTTCAACTGCTGATTATGTTGGAAATGATAGAGTTGTATTTGATATTAAAGGAAATAAATACCGCATTGTTGTCCTTGTGTTTTTTGCTGGGCAGAAAATGTTCATACGGTTTGTAGGCACACTTGCAGAGTATACTAAAATTGATGCGAAAAAAGCCTGATGACACAACCAATAAAAGCCAATTGAAGAAACAAACAGAAAACAATACAATTAACCATTCAACTCCTCGAAAATGAAAAATGTTAAACCAGTACGCACAAAAGCAGATTATAAAGCTGCTCTAGAAAGGATTGAGGAATTAATAGCCCTTAATCCTAAAAAAGGAACAATGGCTTACGACGAACTCGATGTAATCGGTACGCTCGTGTCTGCATATGAAGATTTACATTATCCAATTGAAGCCCCTGACCCAGTAGAGGCTGTAAAGTATATGATGGAACAGGAAGGTTTAAAACCAAAGGATCTCATAATTTACTTCGGTAGTAAAGGGAATGTCTCCGAATTTTTTAGTCGTAAAAGAGGATTGTCTTTGCGCGTCATTAAAGCACTTCATGATGATTTTAATCTTCCTTATGAAGTTCTGATCGCTTAAAATAACGTTTTTGTATAATTTAAAGTCCCGATGTAAAGTCGGGATTTTTTGTTTTCTGTTCGTCCCCAGGATTGCACCTAACGGTTTCGCAGTAGGCGATGTGGCGCTTTCTCTCGAGTATGTTCGGGCGCCATTTTGCTGACTGCGTGTTAGGTGGCGTTTATTTTCTATACGAGGCTTATATCTGCTAGTTCCTTACCGATACTTTGAATACCTCTGATTATCTTATCCGTTTGTCTGGAAGATGGATGTTTTTTTCCTCGCACGTATTGAGATAAAAGTGTTGGGTTCATTCCGATTCTCTTAGCCAAGAAGTTCGCGTTCAAAACCTTATAGTATTGAAAAAACTGTTGTAAATCCAAATTTAGTTTTAGATTTTCAGCGGTTACTTCATATCCCAACTCTTCATAAGCCAAATTTAGCGCTTCAATTAAATTTGCGTAAAGTTCTGGAATATCTTTACCAGTTGTGAAGACACTCATATCTTCAGTATAAGCTGAGTAGCCAGTGTCTGTTTTTTCAACTGTGATGTCTATTTTTTTCTTCAAATTTTTCATGGCTCTAAATTTTAATTCCTGCTTGTTTGAAAAGTTTTATCTCTAAACCTTTACCTATATTCTTGGCTACCGTGATTCGGAAAAATTATAACCCCATCTTTTGATTTATGTTTGAGTTTAACATGAGATCCTTTCTGTGAAACGGGGTGCCATCCATCTTTCTGAAGTATTCGATAAGCCTCAGAGCATTTCATAAGCAAAGGTAAATTATTATTTACTTTTATGCAATTTTTACGCCATGTTTTTATGACACTTAACGTCGGTTCGTCTAACAACCCCATCTCAACCCCAATTCCCAGTCTAAATTACCCATTTTATTCGCTACGGTAACCCAAAACAAAAAGGCAAGAAAATTCCCTGCGCCAAATCGCAACGAAATCTAAGACTAAAAATGGCCTTAAAGGGCTGCTGAGAGGTCGAAAAAGAGGGCCCAATGCCTTTAGGTAGGCTTTGTGGCACGTGGGCATAATACAGGGAGCAGCGGCTTTCGCAACGCGGTTTTAACGCGCATGGATTAGGGTCGGAGCTGAAAACTTGTTATTGTTTCGTTAAGAATTTTGCTCAGGTTTTTTTGACATCGTACATTCGTAGCTATGAAAATACTATTGTGGACCTCGCGCCTGATTGTAGGCACCATTTTCATTTTGTCGGGCTTGATTAAGGCCAACGACCCCCATGGATTTTCGTACAAACTGCGGGAGTATTTTGAGGTTTTCGCCCACGACCTTACCCATAAAACAGAAATGGTTTTAACCGAAGACGGGGAAAAAATGGAAAACGAGCCCTGCGCCAAAGCCTTTAAAGATGCCCTCTATTCCAAAGAAGAGGTGCGCATGGAGGAATCGGAATACGCCGCAGGGGTGCCCTTTTTGTTGACCGTGTTTTCGCTGTTCCAGAAAAACGCGCTGGCCTTGGCCATTTTCATTTGTGTGCTCGAAATTGCCTTGGGCTTGGCCCTGCTGCACGGGGTGTATTTGCGGTGGAGCGCTTGGTTGCTGCTGCTGCTCACCGTTTTCTTCTCCTTCCTTACCTTTTATTCGGCGTACTTTGAAAAAGTAACCGATTGCGGCTGCTTTGGCGATGCCCTGAAACTGACGCCCTGGCAGTCCTTTTACAAGGACATCTTTTTGCTGGTCTTTATTTTACCCTTGTTTATTAAGCAGTCGACTTTGGCCAAGGCAAAAGAAGGCAACGCTTCACGCCTTGCTATGCTGTCGGCCTCGGCCTTAGGAATGGCAGCCCTGTGTGGATTGCAGTTCGATTGGTGGCTGCCCGCCGTTTTGTTGGGCGTATTTCATTTGATGTTTGAAGCCAGCAGGGCCTGGAAACCGAAAAATGGGGCGCATTGGGGCATGATCGCTGCCTTGGTGCTTTCTACGGGATTTTCTCTTTACTGCTCTGCCTACGAACCCCTGAAAGATTACCGCGCTTGGGCCATTGGAAAAGACATTCGCGAAGGCGCCGACGAAACTACCGACCGGGTTGCCGTTCAAATGGTGTACATTCGCAAAAGCGATTGCCTTGAAGTGCGGCAACCCACCGACAATTGGGATTGGTTTGATTCGACCTTCGAGGCCAACCATTTGTTTTGGAAGCAAGACCAAACCGTACTTGAAAAAGGAAAAGAGCCGGGCATTAAAGACATTACCCTGCGCGACCCCTACACCGGCGAAGAATTCCGCGACAGCCTTTTTAATTCAAAAGGATTTGTGCTGCTGGGCGTGTTTAATCACCTGACCGAAGCCTCTGAATCGGTTATCGAAGCTCAAAAAGCCTTGATTCCTGTGGCACGAAACAGCGGTGTGCTCTATTTGTTGGCGGCTCCAGAATTTGACGAGGTGTTGAATGAGTATAAAAACGAGAATCAAGTGGACATTCCCGTTTGCTTTAACGACGAAAAAGCCTTGAAAACCATTTTGCGCAGCAACGGAGGATTGGTGTTGATTCAAAACGGCAAGGTGGTTGGAAAATGGGCGGCCCGCAGCCTCCCTTCGCCCGAAGCCTTAACCAGTTTGCTGCAACGTTGAAACGCATCGCCGGCATATTCGGTAAAAGCCTATTGTATGCCTTAGGAAGTGCTGTCTTGCTTTCCTTTTTGTTTTTTGGACTGCTGAACAGCCGCGATCAAGCAGTATATGAATTGGCAGGACAGCAAACCGATTCGGTTACCATTGCCGCCCTAAAAAAGGAAATGCGCATGGATTTGCCTCTTTGGAAACAGGTGGCTTGGTACGTGAACGACCTAAGCCCTGTGGGACTTCAGTGCGGTACCGGCCAAACCTGTTCCTGGAGTTTAAAGTGGCCGTCCTTAGGAAAAGCTTCGATGCTGATGGCGGGGCTGCTGGGCATTTCATTGGGTTATGTGGCGGCCCGAAACCAAAACAAATGGTGGGAAAAAGGGTTGCTTGGCTTAAGTACGGCGGGCATGGCTCTGCCCAGTTTTTTTTCGGCCATCTTGGTGGCCTGGCTGTTTGGATATGTGCTAAAGGAGTTTACAGGCTTGCCGCCTTGGGGCAGTTTGTACAGCATTGACAACCTAACCGGAGAACGGCATTTGGCTCTGCAACACCTATTGCTGCCCGCCATTACCTTGGGAATTCGGCCCTTGTCGGTAATGCTGCAAATGACCAAAAACACCTTGCTTTCCAATAGGTCGGTTCTGTTTATTCGCACAGCCGAAGCCAAGGGTTTAACTCAAGGTCGAGTTTGGTTTGTGCATTTGTTGCGGGCCTCGCTGGGGCCAGTTTGGACCTCGTTTACCGGTTGGTTTGGCAGTTTGCTTGCCGGTGCCGTTTTTGTGGAATACATTTTTGGCTGGAAAGGAATTGGAAGGGAATTGGTGGTGGGCATTCAAACCATGGATTATCCGGTGGTGATGGGTTGCATTGTTACCACATCGGCTTTGTTTGCTGTGCTGAATGGCCTTGCCGATTTGGGACATGAATGGCTGGACCCGCAGCGGCGTAAGTAGAGACGCCATATTTTGCGTCTATACCCCCAGCGGTTCTACCGTCCTTTTAAACTCCGAACCGCAGGCAAAAAAATGCCGTGCATGGCATCGAATTGGATTTTCACCTTTTCTAAAAATTCGGGGCTGGCCAGGCGCTTAATTTCATCGGTGTCGGCAGCCATTTCGGTGGTGAATTTGTACACCTGCTCGTAAGGGCCCGCCTCGATGCGCAGCAGCCATTTGTCGTTCATTTTTAGAATGGAAATTCGGTATTCAGCGTGGGGAATGGTGTCAACGATTCTCATACAACAGGGTTAAATTCAAGCAAAGCCCGGTACAGTTTGTTGGTGGGCAATCCCATTATGGTGTAAAAATCTCCTTCAATGCGTTCGATGCAAGCCATGCCAAACCATTCTTGGATTCCATTATGGCTCCGGCTTTGTCAAAGGGCTGGGCGGCATCCACATAGTATTCAATTTCAGCCAGGTTCAAGCTACGTACGCTGACCTTTGCCGTATCGGTAAAGCTATGCAATCCGCTTTTGTGGCCCAAACAAACGGCGGTACTTACCTGATGGGTTTGTCCTTGCAAGGCCATCAGCATGTCTATGGCCTGCTGCCGATCGGCAGGTTTCCCAAACAGGGTGTTGTCTTTCCAAACCACAGTATCGGCCGTTATGATTAGTAGCTTTGGGTCGGCATCAAGCACATCTTGAAAAGCCTGGGCTTTGCTTCGGCACAGCCATTCTGCCACTTCGTTCACGGGCATAGCAGGCAAATTTTCTTCGTCGATGGGGCGCACCAAAACCTGGAAGCCAAATCCCAATTGCTGCAGCAGTTCTTGGCGGCGGGGCGAGGCAGAACCCAAAACCAAGGAAAAGGGAAAAGAGGACAGGGCGGGGTGTTTTCTTTCATGGCATTAAGGCAATACATAGCAAAGGTACAGCACCAGCAGCCCCAACAACATAAAGGCCTTTAGCAGGAACGACAGCCGTTTGTAGTTTCGGTCAAACAAAACAAAGGGCAAAGGCAAAACAAAGGCCAGTCCAAAAATGACGGGCGATTTTTCGCTGCGCCAAAGCAAATCCGACAAGGCCGCCAGGCCCAACAACGAAAGAGCGGCCAACAGGCGGTACAACCAAACCGGAGGCAAGGAATACCGAAGGGGTTTGTGCTTTGCATCGCCGGCTTGGTCTTGCAGGCTTTTTACCAACTCTCGAGCAAAATGCACAAGAGCTACGGCGGTGTAGGCCCATATTTTTTGCTGAAATGCAAGGGGGCCTGGGGATGAATCAACAAAAACAAGCAGAATCCCATAATGCCTGCCAGCCAAGCATTGCCCAGAAGCGGAAAATATTGAAGCCTAGAATTGTAAAGCCAAAGAGCCAGAGCAACAGCCACCAAACCCAACACATGGGCTGTGGAATCAAGCATGCCCAGAAAAATCAGGAACATTGCCAAAGCCAACAACAAAAGAAGAACGCCCAAGCGGCGGTTTTCTTTGCTTTGAAAGGGATTGGTGTTTGGGCGGTTTAGGGCATCGGCCCGAAAATCGCCCAGGTCGTTGTGCAGGTTGCCCATAAGCATTAACATCAGTAGGCCCGCGAACAAAGGACTGCCCAGCTGGGAAGGCGAAACAATCCAAGCCGTAAGGGCCAAAAAACCAAGGTTGATGGGCCTAAGGCTCGAAATCCAGGGAAGTGGGGGGAATAATTTCATGGGTTTGCCTTCACAAAGAAACAAAGATAAAAGACTTGTGCGGCCGCGGGCGGGATTGAAGAGGCTAGCACGCAACGGCAAGGGGCCGGGCCCCTCACATCAACTACCATGAATACGCGTTTTGCAAAGCTTAGTATTGCTTTATTTTATGCCCTTTTGTTGGCCGTTTTGCCGCTTTCGGCGCAGACCGATACGCCCCCCAAAGATTGGTTTCATTTGAACCAAGAAGCCGATGGATATGCCGGGGTTAGTTCGAAAAAGGCCTATGAATTCTTAAAAAATAAAAAAAGCCGTACCGTTGTGGTGGCTGTCATCGACTCGGGCGTGGACATTGAGCACGAAGATTTGAAAGGGGTGATTTGGGTGAATCCCGGCGAAATTCCAGGAAACGGTAAGGACGACGACAACAACGGCTATGTGGACGATGTGAACGGTTGGAATTTTATTGGCGGCAAGGATGGTTCTCAAATCAACCAAGATGCCTTGGAAATGACCCGCATTGTGGCAGCTTACGGCCCTGCATTTGAAGGGAAAACCGAGAAAACCGTAGCCAAAGCCGATTTGGCTAATTTTAAAAAATACAGCGCCGCCAAAGCCGTTTTAGATGCCGATTTGGCAGAAGCTCAGGGCGGTTTAAAGCAGTACCAAGGCATTGCCGATATGCTAGACAAGGTTTTGGCCGAGGCCAAAAGCCAAGGCATTGATGAAATCAAAGGCTCAAACCTTGCCTCTTTGGCCGTGGCCGAAGGCAGCGAGGTGGCGGAAGCCATGGGAATGGTGAAAATGATTGCTACACGAAATCCCGATGTTCCCCTGGCCGATATTCGCCGCAGCTTAGACCAGGCATTAGACTATTTTGGAGGACAGGTGAACTTCCATTTAAACGTAAATTTTGACCCCCGCGCTATTGTGGGCGACAACTATGCCAACAGCGACGAACGCTTTTATGGAAACAACCTGGTGGAAGGTCCCGATGCATTCCATGGCACCCACGTAGCGGGCATTATTGCCGCCGTACGCAACAACGGAATTGGTATGGACGGCATTGCCGACAACGTGCGTATCATGGTTTTGCGTGCCGTACCCGATGGCGATGAGCGCGACAAAGACGTTGCCAACTCCATTCGCTACGCCGCCGACAACGGAGCGAACATCATCAACATGAGCTTTGGAAAAGGATTTTCGTGGGACAAAAAAGTGGTGGACGATGCCGTGGCCTATGCCACCGCCAAAGGAGTTTTGCTGGTGCATGCCGCCGGCAACCCCAGTCCATCAACGTGGACAAAGAAGACCGCTTCCCAACCAAATACTATCAATCCGGTGGTGCCAGCAGCACCTGGTTCAACATCGGAGCTGGTTCCTGGAAAAAGGCCCCAAAGCAAGTCGGCGGTTTTTCAAACTACGGCAAAAAGAACGTGGACCTGTTCTCGCCCGGAGTAGCCATTTACAGCACCATTCCCGACAGCAAGTACGATAACGCACAGGGAACCAGCATGGCGGCCCCCGCGGCGGCTGGTGTTGCGGCAGTGCTGATGAGCTATTATCCGAAGATGACGGCTCAAGATGTGATTTCAGTCCTGATGAAATCGGCGGTAAAAACCAAAGAAAAAGTGGTGCTTCCTGGCGACGAAAAAACAGTGAAATTTAGCAGCTTGTCGAAATCAGGCGGACGCATCGACCTGCATCGGGCAGTGCTAATGGCCGACAAAACATTTCAATAATTTCAACGATAGCCCTGAGGGATGCAGGAGCGAAGCCGTTGGATTTTAACCCTTTTTTTGGCATTGATGGGCCCCTTGGGTCTAGTAAGCCAAGCGTTGGTTTCGGGCAAAATCGTGGACGAGCGCACCGCGGCACCCCTGCCTTTTGCTTCGGTGGTGATACAAGGGAGTGGAAAAGGCGTGGCGGCCGATATTGAGATGGGCGGTTTCAATTAAATTTGCCCAGCGGCAGCAAATACCTGGTGTTTTCGTGCATTGGCTACATCAGCGATACCATTCTGGTAGAAGGTTCTGCCCCATTGCGTGTAGCCCTTAAGGCCTCGTCGGTGCGCTTAAACGAGGTCAAGTACCTGGCCGAGATGTCGGAAGCCGAAAGCTGGGTGCGCAAAATATTGGCCAAACGCGACAGCTTAAATCCCTTGTCGCTGCCCAAATGGAAAGCCACCGTATATCAACGCATTAGTTTAAGCCCGCAAGCCGATAGCCTGTTGGCCATGACCGACAGCCTGCGGATGAAAAAGCCCGACAGCGCACTGCTTGAAGTCAAAAACATGGCCGAAAAGCAGTATTTCTTTTTAAATGAATCGGTGATAGAACGCCGGTATTTAAAACCCGGGCGCTTTCAAGAAACCATCAAAGCCAGCCGCACCTCGGGGCTACAAAATCCAATCATTTCAACCCTGACCACCCAAATGCAAAGCTTGTCTTTTTACGAAGACCGCTTTGAAATCTTGGGCGTATCGTACCAAAACCCCATCAGCAAAGAGGGCCTAGGAATGTACTATTACGATATTGCCGACACCTTGGTTCAGGGAATCGACACCCTGCTTTTGATTCAATATTATCCCTTAAAGTCCAAAAACCCCCGAGGCATTCAAGGGCAATTGTTCATCAATGCCAGTCAGGTGGCGCTGCAAAGCGCCGTAGCCTCGCCGGTCGATTCAACCGGAAATCGGGTGGCCATTGTTCAGCGCTATGAGCCTTGCGACAGCCTGGCTTGGTTCCCTGTACAGCAGCAATTGGACCTGCATTTGCGCAGCGCCAGCATCAACGGAGTCCCTATGGTGGTGCAAGCCAGAACCTATTTAAGCAACATATAGAACGCAAAGAGCGGATTCGGCCTTCTGATTTTAGTGCCATGGCGGTGGAGCTAGATGAACAATGGGAAAAAAACAGCGAAGGATTGCTGAACACCTTTGGAGGAGAAGAGCGGGAGAGCAAAGATTCCCTAACCTACCATGTGATGGACAGCGTGGGCAAAGAAATGAAGTTAGACAAGCGTTTGAAGGGATTGGAGGCGCTGGTTACCGGAAGATTCAGGACAGGGATTGTTGATTGGAATTTGAATGAATTGATGCGGGCAAACCAATACGAAGGGTTTCGGTTGGGGCTGGGTTTGCAAAGCAACGAACGGTTGATTTCGTGGTGGCAAGTGGGGGGCTATGTGGCCTATGGGTTTAAAGACATGGCCTTGAAATGGGGCGTGTTTTCAGAATGGCCCTTGCACCGAAAATCGGCCACCAAACTTCGGCTGGGTTATCGGCAAGATGTAATTGAGCGGGCGGCCACCGACATGGCCATTGTGCCGCCTCTGCAATTGAACGATTTAAACAGGCAGTTGGCGGTTTCGGTGTTCGACAGCATACAAGAAACCCGAATAAGTTTGGAAAGCAGTCCGGTGGCGAATGTGCAGATTCAGGTGTATGGTCAGCACCGCTGGCAAAACCCCACCGATGGATACCGGTATGCCCAAGGCACCGATAGCCTTAGGCGGTTCAATTTGACCGAAGTAGGTTTGAGTCTGCGTTGGGGTTTGGGCGAAAAGTACATACCGTTTGGCGGAACCCGCTTGGCCTTGTCCACCGACAAGCCCGTATTGTGGTTTCAGGTGGGTCGGGGAATTTCCTGGCCCGTGGGCGGACAGGAATACACCCGGATTCAGCTGAAAGTCGAAGAAAAGTACAGCTGGAAAAAATGGGGGCGCATTCAAGCAACCTTAATGGCGGGTTGGGTTCCGGAGCGGGCTCCTGCTCAAGTATTGTTTAATGGTCGGGGAAGTTATACCGATTTTTCCCCCCATGATGCCGGCTGAATTTATTGGGAATTACTATGTGTATGGGTTTATCAACCATACCTTCCCGAATTGGGTAAAGTGGAAAAAAGTGTTTAGGCCGAATTTGTCTTTGTTCCACAACATGGGTTGGGGTGGTTGGTCAAACAGAGAGGGGCATGCGGGTTTGTTGGGTGCAACCTTAGAGCGGGGGTATTTTGAATCGGGTTTGAGCGTTGACAACCTATTGGTGTTGAACAATTCCGGATTTGGAGTTGGGGTGTTTTATCGGTATGGGCCGAATGCTTTGGTTGGGGGGCCGGGCAATAACCTGTTTGTAAAAATGAGCATTTCGTTTTTGTTTTAGGGGCTTGGATTGTGGGGATAAACCGCTGGGGCGGCGACACTGGCGCAAGGCAATTAGGCCGCAGCTAGCTTAGCCACGAATGCACGAATGGTATGTTTTGGGGCTAGATTGGCGTGGTATTT
>Ga0194124_10003549_pt1 | contig 16226 bp, 19 predicted proteins | sample TA2KigCas0mmetaG_FD_148605 | JGI IMG/M metagenome (GOLD analysis project Ga0194124, IMG submission 148605) | Freshwater microbial communities from Lake Tanganyika, Tanzania - TA2015031 Kigoma Deep Cast 0m | ecosystem: Environmental > Aquatic > Freshwater > Lake | place: Tanzania: Lake...
CCGCTTTGGGTTTGGGTGCTGGTGCTGCTTTGGGTGCGGGTGCTGGTGCCGCTTTGGGTGCTGGTGCTGATGCTGCCACATTTTTCCGTGATCTTAAAAATAAATCATTGTTTCCATTAATATCAACTCCAAACGTATTTTCGTCAAAATTTGAATTCACATTGGAATCAATAGGAATGCTCAACACAAAAGATCCGGTTGAAACAATCAAGAACAATAAATACAATTTTAGATTTTTCATATTATGAAATAACATAACATAAAATATTTATATTGGTTCAATTTACATTAATTATTTGCTTCTCCTTTTCTTCGCCATTTTTTCTTCTCCGTTTTCCATTCTCCTGAATCTTGATTTGTTTCAGAATTTCGTTTAGAATTAGATTTTACGATATTGCCATCAATCCTATTCTCCCAACGAGTTTCACAAATGAGTTTTCCTCCTTTCACACCACTTACATTTCCTGCTTGAAATTCGTGCTTGGTTGAATCGCTAACCTTGTTCAAAACAAATTCAACATATTCCCCTTGAACTAAGTAACGGTATTGTTCTTGTGACACCTTGATGGTTGAATGGTGTACAAAAATATCGCTCCCAACTTTTACTCCTTCAAACTCATCCAAACAAGTAATAAACCCAAACCCGGTTTTGTTGTTGAACCACTTCACGCGGCCAGTAAGTCTAGTTTCTGCAGTCATGGTGTTTCGTTATACACACCATAAACAATAATCTCTTTAAATTGATATTTATTAATAAACAATTACAAATGATTTTTTATTATTTAAAAAAAATTGAATTGCTTTAAGATGCTATCATATAAGGCAGTGAACGTACGAACAACGAATAACATATACAATGAACACAAGAATGACAGCTGAACAAGCCAAGAATGCAAGCCGAGAGAAAAAAAAACCCTTTTGCAAGGTGTGCTTTGATGCGGGGAAGTTGGAACAGCTCTACGCATCGCACTACCCGAAGTTAAGTCCTGGGCCGGATGGCAAAGTGATTTGTCCGACTTTGTTGAATCAAGTATGTTTGACATGTGGCCAGAATGGACACACGAGCAGCTATTGCCACGAACCAAGTGTGGACAAAAAATTGGCAAAAAAATGGCATGACCAGCAGAGAAAACTCCACAGACAGCCGACACTTCTGCCTGCCAATGTGGAAAAAGAAATTCAAATGCGAAAAAAAGCAGATGGTGGAATTCAAGTCAAGAATTCATTCAGCTGTCTTGCACCAGATTCCGAAGAGGAGGAGAAAGATGAAGTGTCCACTGCGCCGAAAGCTAGCCCACCCACTGCCACTGCCGGTGTACAGACAATGGCTGACAGACTGAAAGCGAAAATACAAGCACAACAAGACCAGATGCAACAAGCAAAAGAATCACTCACACTCAAGTTTCCGGAGTTTCCACCGAAATCGCAGTTCTGGTGGCAAGACAAAGACGAATAACAAGCCAACCAACACAACCCATTTATTGCAAAGTTGAAAAAAACAAATACAAAAAATAACAACAATAAAAAACAAAACCAATAAAAATGTTTTTTTTTTAATTTTGTGTTGTTGTATTAAATTCATTTCGTGTAATTATTTAAAGCAATGTTGCGTGAATAAATAATATAACAATGACATCACCGACTGACCTTCTTGAAAGAATTGACCCAAAAACGGTTTCTAAAGTTCCATTTCAAGACAAAATAATTTTTGCTCGTATTGAAGAAATTTATGATGGCGATACTGTTAAAATAATTGTATTAATGGGTGATGTGCCTGTCCGATTTTCATTACGAATTCTTGGAATTGATACTCCAGAAATTAAACATGCTGATGGTAGATTACCAGAAGAACGTAAGGCTGCCATAAAAGTACGTGACTACATGAGGTCTCTTTTCCCAAAAAATATCGCAAAGATTTGTATCCGTGATTGGGATAAGTATGGAGGGAGAGTCCTTGGTGATTTATTTTTAGAAACCGGCGAAAGCGTAGCCGAAATACTCATTCACCAAGGATGGGCACGACAATACCATGGTGATAAAAAAAAGTCGTGGACATTAGAAGAGTTGACCATGAAACCATTTGTGTAATTTTATTTGATCCAGCGTGGTATTTGAATCGTGGTTTTAAAATAATGACATAAAAACTACACCAAAATAATAAAATATTTTATTTCTTAGTTTATAATATAATTAATTCTGCCCACCCAATTGAAATGTCATCTACCCATAAATCACCCGGAACTACTAAACCGGTATTTAAGCATAAGGATTATCAGACCAGACCACAACAAATGGTACAACAACATAAAATTGATCTATTCAATAAAAAGTGGGGTAGTGCCGCACCTGGTGTGCCTTTACAGACGACACATGTTCGTAATATAGATGTTCACTCACAAAACGAAGCTACACTATTAGGTGATTTACAACTTTATATTTTGGGAAAGTATAGCGATTTTAAAAAAGCTATGGATGTATGGACCAAATTTTTACAAATATATAGTTATGACACTCCATTCGATGAAGAGGAATTTATGGATGAAATGGGAAACCCACTTGATAAAAATGATGTGACATATCAAAACATTCTAGACTATTGGATGAATTTTATTCAAGATAAACTTCCTGAATTAGAAATGGACATTCCACAAACACCCAGAACACCCAGAACACCCAAAACAATAACAGATACTGATAGTAGTGTATTGGGTGGAGGTAGAAAATATAGTAAAAAAAAACCAAAGAAAGCTAGTAAAAAAAAATCCAAAAAAGCGAGAAAATCAAGCCGAAACACCATGGTGAGAAAAAAAAGTCGTGGACATTGATCCAGTGTGGTATCATGGTTCAACTTGTTGCTTCAAGTCATTCGGCTCACCGTTTGTTAATGAATTTTTAGACAAATGAACTTCTTTTATGAATGCTTTTATTATTTTTTTGTTTGCCCGTTCATCATCTTCTATTTTTTTGTACAGTTCTTTACAAATATTATGATATTCATTTTGCATTCGGTCACTATTTTCCCAACCAGGATGTTGATTCATCCATTCTTGAATTATACGTGTTTGATAACAAGAAGTTAAATAAATAAATTTATTTATGTATCGGTGGGTGTCATCTTTGATCCATTCATCATTTTTTACATACATTGTCTCTCTTTTCAGGTCAGTGCAATGTATGGGGCGTTTGTGAACATCCATTCCTTTCAAATTGTTTACAATTATAGAACTGACACCTTCAACAATTCCATTGTTTTTAGTAAATTCCAAATCTTGCAAGGTTATTTTGAGAGTTTTTACAAAATCACTCAAATTTATTGCGTCCTTGCATTCTTCATTTAAAAACACATTCAGATTGAATTGAGTATTATTGTTTGTTATGTTATTCGTTATTTTATTGCCAAAATTTGATCCTGCCAAACTCAAAACTAATGCACTGTCATTTGCCATTTTGGTTTGTATTGCTTCAACCAAAATCCGATTTTGATTTATCATGTCTTTGTTTTGAGAAACTACTTCTTTGTTATATTCCATCAAATCTTTAACAAAGCCAACCATTTCAGACAGTTGTGCCTCGTTTGTATTTGGTTTTTGAATGGGTTGTTTCGCATGAGACCGTTTGTGTATGCTTAAACCAGACCGATACTTGTATGTTTTACCACATAAATCACACACGTGTAACCCATTCAGTTCAATCCCATTTTCAAATGCATTTACTCGTTGTTTATGTTTTGCAGTATTCAAGTGTCTTTTGTACTCACTTGCATGGGCACAAACAATGTTACACACTGTACAACTATAATCCATGGATCTAATAAAACATATATATATTCATTGGAAATATTTTTAAATTAGAATTGATAACATTTGACAAATGTTATCATTGTTATCATTTAACAAATTTATGCTCTCGTTTTTTTTGCACATATCTTTGTTATTGACATGATTTATGGGTTCATGATTTATGGATTTGTTAAATGATAACATTTGCCAAATGTTATTAATAACATTTTAACAAGAGATTTTTGAGGTGAAATTTCTTAAGTTTTTTTTTGAGAAAAAAATGGTATTTTTTCATTAAAAAAAAAGGCTTACCATTATGCTCTCAAAAATCATCAAAAAAATTATTTGTTTTTTTTATTATTTTCACAAATTACTTTGCACAAAAGTAAAAAAAAATCAGAAAAATGGACAAAAATAATGTCCCAATTGGTATTCGACAGAATACTTTTGGGAAAAAATATATCTATGTTTTTTAAACTATCGAAAAAACGTTCAAAACATCCATTCAATTTTGCTACAATAATCATGAGCTTTTTATGTTGATTCTTCCAAACATTGTGGAATGATGAAGACAATTGTAATACAAAACGTTTGGAGCTGACTGTGGAACAATAAAAATTAGCACTCCGTTGGTTATTCCATTATTAGTGATTCCATCACTGTATTGGTTTCCAGTACCGGTTGATTGGGTAGTTTTTATATAAAAAGGATGACCCTCCGTGCTTATTTGGAAAACATACGTGTAGCCTCTGATTAAATTGAGTTCTGGTTGCTCTTGATTATTAATTACATATCTAGAATTGCTGACCGTGACAATGAATGTTATTGTTTTTTGTGTTTTTGAACAGTTCATGTAGTTACTTGGTAATAGTCCAATTTTTTGAGCATCCTGCCAAGTTACAACATTCACGTTGCAACTTGAAATGTTGTTGCTGTGATTCAACATCATAGGATAATGTTGAAGACAATATGGTGTTGGTAAACAATTTTTTCTAGAAACACCCCCCGTAGTAATGTAAAGACCTTGAGAATTTATGGTTTCATTTTTAGAAAATGGTTTGTTTATCAATCTCAGTTTTCCTCCAATTCTGTTGCGTGATTTTTCAATGCAACATGATTCATCCAACACTTCTTTCTTTTCAAAATTGCATTCACCACTTCTTAATGTTTTAAAATTTATAAGTTGATTTTGTGTCATTGAAACTGAATCCTTTACCCAGTTATAAGGATATTGACTTTTCATGCATTTGAATTTTTTGCTGAATAATCCCATGGTTGTTAGTGTGGTTTTTTTTACAATTGAATTATTATTTGTGTTACAGTTTCCTGAATTTATTGGAACATTGTAATATTTACCATTTGAACCACCATGTCCCATCGGTTGTGTACCTCTGAAAGGGGTTCTTGTTACATTTGATATTAAACGGAATTGTCCTACACTTCCAATGTTACGAGTAGTTCCATTTAATGAAAACCCGTAGGATCCAACGCCTGAAATTGGTGCATTTCTTGGATTTCCATTGTTGACTTTGCGTTTCAATGTTGCAATTGACATATTTGTGATTGTTATATACTGAAGTGAGATAACAAATTTATTTGTAAAATTTCATACAAAATTTACTTCATCTGAACAGATATGATATATTCTTCGTATCTTTTCAAAAACAATTGTCATAAGTGTTGTTTCAAATTGTTGGTTGAAAATTTTCACATTGAATGCAAATGAATAAGTTCTGTTAGCAGGGTTGAACACACATGTTGTGCTGGTAATGTAACCAAATATATTTGATTCTGGATTGTATGAGTCACCACGCAATACAAATTCAAACATCGTGGAAGGTGCCGGAGCGGCAATGGGGCATGCGGCGGCGGCGGCGGCGACCACATGCGGCGCGACCCATTCATGGTAACCCTGGACCTGTAAAGATTCCCACATGTTCAACCAACCACTTTTTGGTACATGTTGGTAATGCAGTTTTCCGGACCAATATGTTTTTGAAAATAAAGTTTCTTCAAAACGATTTTTCAAAAATAAGAAACACATATTTTCACGTGTTTTTGTAATTTGGTCAAGTTCATATTCATCCAGTTCTGATAATAGGTCTCCACATGTAGGATTGGTCATCATGAAAGTTGTCGGATTGTTGAAGACTGCATCCTGCTCAATGTTCATGAAAGTATAATCAAATGTGGGGTCAAGTGACGTGTTTTCTTCAAATTCTTGATTGTCTTCAAAATCTTCAAAATCTTCAAACTCTTCAAAATCACGATTGTCTTCAAATTCTTTAATGTTGGGTTCAATGGGGTAGCGGCAAATAGGGCATGTTGGTTGTGATTTTGATTTTTTTATCCAAGAAACAAAACAAGTTACACAAAATAAGTGTCCGCAGGTTGTGTTGACGTTATTTTTTTTTGAATAAAGTTTGTCATAACAAACTGCACAATCGCCAATTGTTTCATCATCAGTCACCATGTTCGCCTTTTCCATAACGCGGTGATCCATTTCCAAACGATGATATGATTCTGGGAAAACTACAGGAGACAGAGATCTTGATCTTGGATTCAATTTTGTTTCATCACTCAATCTTGCCCTGGGTGATGACGCAACTGATACTGACAACATTGTTGTAATTCTTTTTGAAATATAACAATTGAAAATTGGAATGTTTCAATTTTTTTTGATATTTGTATTTAAATGCCAAAAAAGACACCGCCAAATGTAGATTCTTGGTAAACTGATAAATACATAAATCCATCCTCATCTTTATATGTTGTATACAAATCACCCATCATGGAAGTTGTTGGATGCAGTATGTTGTTTATGAATACGTAAATTGCATCAATCGGTTTAAGGTTCATGTGTTTTCTGATAATAAACATAAACTGAGACAATGACAAATCATACGGAACAAGAAATTTATTTTTTTTCAATGGGTTATTGTATTGCAGCTGTTCACTACATTCAACCACAACAGGAATACGTCCGGGATGTTGATTCAACATAACTGATGCCTTCAATTTTCGCTCATCAAAAGAAACTGTTTTTTTATAAGTACCAATTGGAATAATTGCCATGTTTGTTTTATAATTATGTTTTGTATTTATTACTTAAATATATTCATTTGTATTAATATAAAATGGAAACAACTTCAAAAAACCCAACTATTGCAAAAGTATTTGTTCCTTATTCAGGAAACCCTAACTTGAATGGAGTTAGGCAAGTCGCGGTTTCAAACGGATTGAATGCAGTTGCATCATTCGGGATGTCAATTCCTACTCCTATCATTAATAGTTCTGAAAGAATGGTGATGTCCAATCCACCAATTGTGTCCAATCCATCAATTGTGTCCAATCCACCAATTGTGTCCAATCCACCAATTGTGTCTGACTCTAATAAACCCACTGTCTCTAATAGTATAACATCTGAAGGGGGGTCTCTCCCGAATGAACCTTTGAATATTCCATTAGTGAACTTAATGAAAGATGTAATTTTTCATATGGTCATTAATGTAGAATCAATGCGTTCTAACTTGGACAAAATATTGAACACTCCATCAATGATTACAACTGAAATCAATAAATGCTTTATTGAACTGAAAGACAAAATTACACAAAACGAATTGGATAAATTGAATAACAGTCTTTGTAATGATACTTCAAAAACTAATATTATTTCAGTTTTAGAAACTGCATTCAACAATATACTGCACGATGGAAAAATAGACATGAATGACGCACCATATTTTCTTGAACTAGTACATAATTTTGTAACAATATTTACAACAAATAAAAAAAATGTGAGTGTATCCAGTGAAACGATTGTGTTATTTCTTCATTTTGTTTTGAAATGCATAATAATATTGATTTTGAACAAAGACGATGAAGCACAGGTATTGAATTTATTGGACAAAAGTTTTAAACTAGTTAAATTAACGATTCCATTTAAATCCAAATGGTGCTGTTGCTTTTGAAAATTTGTCAAAAATAAACATTCGCAAAATATTATCTGGAAATGTGAGATCTACTTTTCGCATAAACATGTATTCATTTGCAGTTGTTGCAAAGATTTTACGCACATTAATTTCATCTTCAGACGTCCATCTATTAAACTTGTATGGATTATTTCCGTTTGGAGTGCGGTTCCAATCCACTAACGTCGTATTTTTACAAATCACATTTTTGAACCGATTAATGTTGAATAACAAAACCGCAGCATAACTTTCTTCAGCAGCATGTCCTGTTGACAGTATGGTTAATATGTCTTGAATTTGTTTGTTTGTCTTGGATAAATTTACCATTTGGTTCAAATCTTCGTGACAAAAAATACACCACTGTGAATGCGCGAAATGCATTTGTTCTGACAGCATGTCCAAATTAGCGCGTTTAACAACATTCGGATTCCACCAGATTTTGGTGTAAGACATGAATGATTTTTTATTGTATTTGTTGAAAATTTCAATAAATCTCTCTGGACTCACCATGGGAACACACGATTCTGAATGCATTGTGTACCATTTAGCTGGATGCGTTTGAAGTGCATAGGTGTGCATTGACATCGTGGCCTCAATTACCCACCCCCACGCAGTTGGACACATGTAGCTCTCAGGCATCAACCATTGTTTCAACCATTTTGAATGAATATTAATCTGGTGTAATGGTGAACAATGTGCCACAATCGCATATTTAAAGCCCAGTTTATTCAAACCATAAAACCACTCTTTCCAAATTTGCTCCTTCTTCAAATCACACGTCAGTAAAAAACAGAATGTCGTTTGGTTCATTATATCTCGGTGAATAAATTATTTGATTTGCAAGAACTATTTTTTTCTAACCATTGATGTATGCATTTACCATAATACTTCAGATTACATTTTGTAACCAAACATTCATTTCATTATAATGTTTTTCCTTCAGAGATAGATTCCTTTATAAGTGAGTTTGGTAAGGTAATTCCTAAAGGTAAAAGAATGTATCTATATTGATAACATTTTGAAAGATCAATCGTAGGTTTCCATTCGTAGAGTTGTCTGACTATTTCTAAATATCCATGATAGCAAGCCGTTCTAAATGCCTGTTCATCATTGGCAGAAATATTAATTGTAGGTTTCCACTCGTAGAGTTGTCTTACTATTTCTAAGTCTCCAATATAACATGCTACTTTAAGTGCATATTCATCACAGGCTGAAATGTCAATGGTCGGTTTCCATTCGTAGAGTTGCCTGATTACTGTTAAATGTCCATGAGCACAAGCTATTCTAAATGCAAATTCATCTATTGCTGAAATATCAATGGTCGGTTTCCATTCATACAGTTGTCTGACTACTTCTAAATGTCCACTCTTACAAGCACTTCTAAATGAGTATTCATAGGCTGAACTATTAATCGTAGGTTTCCATTCTTTGAGTTGTCTGACTACTGTTAAATGTCCATGAGCACAAGCCATACAAAATGCCCATTCATCGTTGGCTGAAATATCTATTGTAGGTTTCCATTCTTTGAGTTGTCTAACTACTGTTAAATGTCCATTATTGCAAGCCATTCTAAATAGGTATTCATCACCGGCTGAAATATCAATTGAAGGTTTCCATTCGTAGAGTTGTCTTACTAATTCTAAGTGTCCGTTTTCGCAAGCGGTTTTAAATAATTTTTCATCTGGGTAATTGAGAACAATCATAGCAATCGTAGGTTTCCACTGGTAAAGTTGTCTTACTACTTCTAAGTGTGCATTTTGGCAAGCCATTCTAAATGCATCTTCATAAGCTGAAATATTAATCTTAGGTTTCCATTTGTAAAGTTGTCTAACTACTTCTAAATGCCCATTTTCACAACCCTCTAAAAATGCTTCTTTATAATTCATAGAAATATCTATAAATGTACTCAATCTGTATATTTCTCTAATTGTGTCTAAGTCTCCAGTTTTACATGATTTTATAAATTGTTTTTTAGCTAAAATATTAAACTTTGGTTTCCACTCGTAGAGTTGTCTGACTATTTCAGAATGCTTATTTTCACAAGCCACTAAAAATGCTTTTTTATAATTCACAAAAGTATCTATAAATTTATTCAACCTATATATTTCTACAATCGTTTCTAAGTCTCCAGTTTTACATGCTTCTATAAATTGTTCATTATATGACATTATTTGTGATTTTTTATATTGATAATTATTCTAAAAAAAAATGTATCAAGTATATTAACAATACATGTGTAATTTTTAATAATTTACTTGCTTGATACATTTAATTAATTGTCAATATATATGAAAAAAAAATATTTTTACATATCACCGTAATTTTAATCACAAAATGTATTGGCGATAAAAAATGCACCCACAAGTCCAAAGAGTGCACCTAGATGATAGTTGTATTGCATGATTCGATACACGTTCAACCATGCTTGTTTCTGTTTATCACCATCAATATGAAGAATCATCCAATCACTTTTAGGAGACAATATATAGTAAAAATAATTGGTCATGAATGTAATTGCGCCAACAACACAAATGGTTGAAAATCGGTTAATCTTATATGAATTTTTTGTCGCACTTTTCCAAAATAAAAATAAAAAGGATAAAATAAGACCTAACCCAAATCCTGTGAAATGAATTCTCCGTCGTTCGTCTGCTATTTTTTTATACGTAACATTTTGTTTTGCAGAGAGAAGTTGTGTAAATTTATGAATAGAGGACACGCTCTCTGTTCTATACATTGTGAAAATGGATGCAACAATAAACATTGTCGCGATAATACAGCTTTTCATACAAACCATTCTTAGTAGTTACTTTTTAAAATAAACAAATAAAAAATAAAAAAACAAATGCAAATTAAATAAAAATCAAACATCAAACCCATCAACATCAACAACACCATCAACACCATCAACACCATCAACACTATTTGAGGTAATTATGAAGTATCTTTCAAACTTTTTTTTACCATATTCATCTTTCCCAGCACACTGGCGTTGCGGCTTAATATCATATCCAATTTTTTTAAGAACTTGTCGTACTAAATTAATAAATGGCCATTTTTGTTTGTATTCCGCACCATTGTGTAAACTGTTCATTGTTTTACTTGTAAAAATATTTTTCAATTTCAAAATATATGGAGTCAATTTTTTATATTTTTCCATATTCAATAATGATGCTCTGTGTATCGTTATTCCTTGTTTCAATTGATCTATTGAAGTTATCATAAGTGCTTCACATATAAAACAATTTACTTCATCATTATTCATTTTTTGATTATATTAATAAACTATACTATGTCAATAAGAAAATTACGTGCATCTTCTTGCTGTTATGAAAACCCCGTCAAGAAGGTGAAACCCTAACTACAATATAATTTATATATATATATATTATATTTGCGCTTATGGGTGAAACAATTGCCAATTATAAATTAATTAGAGATATAGATTCTGTAGATCATGAACCTGATATCCTCAATAAAACTATTAAATCCATCGCATTTAATAACGATGGTTCGCTTTTGGCATTTACATTCGAGAATAGAATCAAAATGTATAAGATGAATGGTGAAAGCGTTGAAGAACCTCCTCTTGAATTATCTCATGGTGACATAGATTATTTAGGTATTAATTCTCTTTCATTTCATCCAACATTACCTTTTCTTCTAACTGCTTCTCTAGATTCTACAGCAAGGTTATGGCGTATATCAAAAACCCCTAGATTATCAGCTGAATGTGTAGCAAAAACTGAATTACATATACTTACTTTTGCTGAGAATGACCCCCGAGCACCAGTACAGAGGCCATGTTATTCTGTTGCATTTCATCCAAAAGTTCTGCTTTTTGCAACTGGCAGTGGAAATAAAACTGTGAAACTATGGAGTTGTGACCCGGATATACAAGCGCCAGCAAACCCTGAACAAGAACCAGTTGTTCTTAGACCTGTGAAAACTTTAAAAAATATTATAGATTCCAATGTTTGGTCTGTTGCGTTCCATCCCACTATGCCATTTTTAGCAGCAAGTGATAGCATATATGCCAGGTTGTGGCATTTTTCACTCGATAGCAGGGGGCCTGTGATGAGCACTGGCCCCTCGAGCAGGAATCTACAAAAAACGCAACGTGTGACGATTTTAGGTATGTCAGAAGTGTCAGAAGCCCCCATGGGCCCTGTCTTCTACTATACCACTGCCGGTAGTATTGATGTTGTTATTTCTGTTGCGTTTCACCCAAGGGAGCCTATTTTGGTTACTGGCGCTTGGGATAATACCGCGAAGGTGTGGTGCTTTACAGCCGACGGGTTGGTTACATGTCTGGCAACTTTAGTTCACGATCGGGAACTTAGGCATGTTGCGTTCCACCCTGATCCAACGAATTCCATTTTGGCGACTTGTTCGCACGATAATAAAATAAACTTGTGGCGATTGCCGTCAGCTCGGACGTGTTCTCAGCCGTCTTCAGTCGGCAGGTTCTTGCCTATGGACGCTGAGCGTATTACGACTGTTAACGATGTTCGGGATGGAACATCAGTATTATATTCCATGGCATTTCATCCTACATTAGAATGGCCATCATTATATTTGGTTAGCGGTGGTGGTAAAGATGATGGAACTGTAAAACTATGGAAGGTTACCGAAAAAATAGAACCTTCGTATAGGACGTTGATGAATAGAGAAACCGGATCGTTGATGAATAGAAAAACTGGATCACCTAGTAAATTCATGACTATTAGTGAAAAACGCGTACATGGAAAAATGGGCGGCAAAAACCGCACCCGTCATCGTCGACGGTTCCACAAACAACAACGCAGGCGTCGTAGTAGTCGTGGGACAAATTAGATCCATAAAAAATTGATTAAATTTATTTTTTACACCTTTTCTCATTTAAAACGATATGTTAGTATAATTTTATAATATGACACATGTGTTATCGCTGGGCGCAATCAATAAACATACTCGTGAATATGTTTATCCTAAAATAGCAAATAAAAAAGATGAATATATTTGTCCTGAATGTAATAAGGATTTAATTTTAGTAAAGGGTGAAGTAAGAGTTCATCATTTTAGGCACAAGGTTGATACGAAAACGCCTTGTAATCATTATAATAAACCAACCGAAACACAAATTCATAAAGATGCAAAAATATTACTGAAAACTTTATTGGAAAGAAAAATCCCAATTTCGTTTATTAGAAAATGTTGTGAATGCTGCGATCAGCTTGGGCCATGGAAACTACCTGAAATAAAAGACAATTCGGTTATTAAATTGGAGCACAGGTTTGAATTTAATGGTCCAAAAATAGCGGATGTTGCGTGGTTGAATGATGATAAATTGTATTGTATATTTGAAATATGTAATACACACAAAACCCGTAATGAAAATAGACCTGAACCTTGGTTTGAAATTGATGCTGAAACACTTATAACAAATGCGAACGATGATAGTTTAACTTTATTAGAAGTTCCTTGTATTAGACGGCAAATAATTTGCGATAAATGTCGTGATAAAAAACAAGCAATACGAATAATTGCGGGTTACATTAAACGAACTATTTATAAGCAAAAGTATATCGTATCTCTTAATAAATATTACATAAGGTTGCGCGAAAAAAAGGAACGAAAAATACGAGAAATATATGAAAAAGAACAACGGTTGCGAGAAAAAAAGGAACGAGAAATATATGAAAAAGAACAACACGAAATTCGTGAAAAATTTAAAATTCGGCAGTTAAATTTTGATGATGAATTAAATAAGGTCACTACAATAAAAACCGTAAAACAATATGAAACTATTGCTAATAATGAAATTAAAAAATGCAATTATTGCAAATCAAAGAATGATAGGTGTTTAACTTGCAGATTAAAAATTTCAAAACTAGGAAAGGATATGCGAATTAAACACCTTGTATCAAGTTTAGAAGACCCGTCACATCAACCCACATAATAAACCATAAATTATTTATGTTTTGTTTCCATATGCACCCTTAATTATGTTCCTGTATTTATCTTTTGGAATATTCATTATTGTATTGATTATATTCTCTTTCAATTCTGCGTGAGGTAATACGTCTAACTTTTGTAATATATTCATAAAATTTATACCCAAACATACTTAAAACGTTCTATATTTTAAATGAGAAAAGGTGTAAATCAATGCAAATAAAATTGATTTAAAATCGTTTTAAAAGAGAGATAATCAAGACAATAAGTAAGAAATACTTGTGCCAATGTATGCTGAGATTTTCAACGGGAATTACACGATTCAAGTCGGTGCGAACCATACCGAAAATGATTCACTTGTCAAAAAATCACCACAGCACGCCATGTGGTTCCATTTGAAGGACTTTCCCAGTGCACACGCGGTAGTTGTGAACACGGCGAAAGCAGGCACTTACGATGCCGATGTGATTCGGCGCGCCGCCACGTTGGTCAAAGAACGTTCCGGGCCAGGTGTACGCAATCTGCAAAACGTGGGCATCAATTACTTATTAATAAAATGGGTACGGCGCACCGATACTCCGGGAAAGGTCATCATGGCCAAGGCCGCCAAATGTATTCAGGTTTAACCAAACAAGGGTGATAGAAAAACATTTGTTTGTTATTTGTTGTAACAAACAAATTCATTTTTTTATAAGCAAATCAAATTAATTCATTTTCAATATGAGATTTAAGAACATCAACTGCACATGCTGTATTTGGTGTAGATAATTTTTTATAATCTCTTACAATTTTGCGTTCATTTTGTTTGAGTACGTTATTTATTTTACTCATAAACTCGTTAAATAAAGCTTCATCATTTTTTGATGTTGCATATGTTTCTTTTAATTTTTTAGAAATACGAACAATATCGTTATAGTCGGTTAGAAGACTGTTTCGTTTTGTTTTTGTGATTTTATATTCGTTATTTAAATTATTCATAGTATTTTTTTCATCATTGTAGTTATCCTTGTTTTTTTGTAACTGTTTGTTGTATTTATCATAATGATCCATGAATGCTTTTGCAAGAAGTGATGCTGATTTTTCAGTAGATGAATGTATGTTATCCAGAATCGTGATAAGATCCTTTTTGTCATCACCTTCAATTATGGTATCATGAATATCTTTCTTTATAGAACCGGTATGTTCTTTTAAGGTATCCAAAGATGAAATGAACTTGGGTTTAAACAATTTAAGCTTTGTAAGGTAATCAGATTCTTCTTGAATAACTTCAAGGTGTTTATGAAGAGTTGTGTTTAGTTTATTCATATTGGAGACAAGTTTATCCGTTTTAATGAATTCTGATTTATATTTAGTATAGATCTCAGAACTCCTTGCTTCAGTATCATTCAAAAGTTTTGCTTCAGAATATAGTTGTTTTGTATTTTTAGTTTTAATATCGGTAATTATACCATTAAACTTTGTAATAAGATCATCCATCTTATTCTTTGCTTGAGTTGATAATTCTCCAACTTGTTCTTTGATAACGGCGGGTGATGTTGGAGGGAATATAAAAGAATCGTTTTCTTTTTCAGAAGATTCCGATTGAGGTGCAGATGATTCTGAAGGAGTAGTTGGGGGAATAATTGAAGCAACAGATTCTGAAGGAGTAGTTTGGGGAACAATTGAAGTAACCGATTCTGAAGTATCTTGTGGGACATCTTGTGGGACATCTTGTGGGACATCTTGTGGGACGTCTTGTGAGACATCTTTTGATTTAGATGATGATGCAACCTTAGTAGAAGATAAAGATTTTACAACAGTTTTCGTAGCAACTTTAGAATCGGGGGTAGACGTCTTCAATGTTGATTTTGATTTTGATGTCTTAGAAGCAGAATTGCTTGAACTTTCTTTACTCTTTTTAGTTTCTATTATGTTACCGCAAACTTTATTCTTTAAGACTGAAAATGTGAGTTTTATGGCAGTTTGAGCAACTTTGCAATCGGTGCCAGAACATTTTACAGATTTGGTACAAGATAAAAATTCTTTGTTGCATTTTTTTCCACGAGATTCTGGTGTTCCACAGCACATATCGTGTGATTTGCAACATGCATCAAGAGAATCTTTAGGTGCAACTCCCCATTGACAATTTGGTCCTTCAGCGCCTTTAAATTTTTGTCCTCCACAATAGCTGGGACCACAATAGTTACCATAAATTTTAATTCCCTTAATTTTAGGTAATTTGCTCTTTAATTTAGACAGTTTGCTCTTTAATTTAGAAAGTTTGCTCTTAACCTTACTCTTCAATTTTGGAAGCGCCTTCTTAAGATTGTCTTTTACATGAGTCTTCAATTTTGGAAGCGCCTTCTTAAGATTGTCTTTTACTGTGGCTTTCAGCTTAGATGATTTATCTTTAACCGTTGAAACATCATTCTTCTTAACAACTGCAGGAGCAATCTTATTTGCTACAGAGGTAAGTTTGGGAGCAATCTTATTTGTTACAGAGGTAAGTTTGGGAGCAATCTTTTTGACGGCAGAACCAACCTTAGGAGCAATCTTAAAA
>Ga0194124_10003571_pt1 | contig 16172 bp, 19 predicted proteins | sample TA2KigCas0mmetaG_FD_148605 | JGI IMG/M metagenome (GOLD analysis project Ga0194124, IMG submission 148605) | Freshwater microbial communities from Lake Tanganyika, Tanzania - TA2015031 Kigoma Deep Cast 0m | ecosystem: Environmental > Aquatic > Freshwater > Lake | place: Tanzania: Lake...
GCACGAGCGCAATGCCCACAACTTCCCCCTGGACCTGGCAGCTGCCGGCACCAGCGAAGTGGCACTGACCGCTCCTGCGATCGGCTGAGGCTGTACAGCTCGCTTAGGGCTGAACACTCTCGGTTAAATAACCTACGGAATCCCAAAGCCTCCCGCCACGGCGGGGGGCTTTTTGGTTGGCTGAGGGCAGCCGGCTGAAGCTGGCATTCACCGTCGCCCTTGGCCAACAGCAGTTAGCGTATGAGCCCTTGCGGCATGACCAGTGGAGACCGACTACACCCTCGCCATCGTCTCCATGCTGGTCATCGGTGCTGCGCTCACGGCAGCGGTGGCCTTTGTGCTCACCCGTCCCAGCGACCTCAAACAGCCCAAACCCTGAGCAGCCAGCCCACTGCTGATGCTCACTGCTGCACCCGAAGGGGGCGCGCTGAACCAACCAACACAACGGCCTGAGCGCCCCAGTGCAGCAGGAGCGCAGAGCGGCAGCCATGTGGGTGCAGCTCTGCGGAAGGCGTTGCCCGGCGAGTGGCGTTAGATGACGGTGCCGTTGGCCAGGGTTGTGTTTTTCTCGATCACCACGATTCCACCGCGGATCGTGAACCCCAGCGCACTGCGATCAGCCTCGTGCACCCGATCCTTGTTGATCACCTGGACATTGGCGCCAATGCGCACGTTCTTGTCGAGAATGGCCTTCTGGATCCGGGTGCCCGCACCAATGCCAAGCGGCACACGACCGCTGGCAAGAAGCTGCTGGCGTTCAGCATCAGACTCATAGGCATCGGCCCCCATCACCAGGGTGTCTTCAAGGACAGCGCCTTCGTCGACGCGCAGGCGCAAACCAAGAACACAATGATCGATCACGCAACGGTGCAGCCGACAGCCCTCACTCAACACGGAGCGGGTCAATCGCGACTCAAGAATCTGACTGGGCGGCAGATAGCGCGGCCGGGTGTAGATGGGAGCACGTTCGTCGAAGAAGCTAAAGGCCGGTCGCTGTTCTGTTAAGGCCAGATTTGCGTCATAAAAAGCGGCGATCGTGCCGATGTCTTCCCAGTAGCCATCGAAGAGATAACTCTGCAGTTTGTGGCCATTGTCGAGTGCCGCCGGAATGATTTCCTTGCCGAAATCAGTGGCCTGCGGATGGGCCTCCAGCAACGCAAACAAGGCCGAGCGATCAAAGACATAAATCCCCATCGAGGCCAAATAGGGGCGACGTTCCGCCTCCACTGCCGACAACCCCAGAGACTGGGTGTCAACCCGCATGGCTTCGAGATCCTGGCCAGTGGGCTTTTCTCGGAACTCACGAATGAGCCCGGTGGAATCGGTGCGCATCAGACCAAAGCCCTCGGCGGCCTCGGCATCCACGGGAAGGGCAGCAACGGTCAACGCTGCTCCGCTGGCCCTGTGCGCGGCCACAAAGGCGGCATAGTCCATGCGGTACAACTGGTCGCCAGAAAGGATCAGGACCTGATCCACATCCCAGCCTTCGAACAACTCCTGGTATTGGCGCACGGCGTCAGCCGTGCCCTGAAACCAACTGGGACTGTTGGGTGTCTTTTGGGCAGCCAGCACCTCAACAAATCCCTCCCGGAAATTGGTTGGGAGATTGTAGGTCAGGCTCAGGTGGCGATTGAGGGATTGGCTGTTGAACTGCGTCAGGGCATAGATCTTGTGGATTCCCGAGTTGATGCAGTTGCTGACAGGAATATCGATCAGACGGTACTTACCTCCGAGCGGCACGGCGGGCTTGGCCCGTGTTTGGGTCAGCGGCTGCAGACGCGTGCCCGCCCCACCGCCGAGAATGATCGCAAGAACACGCTTCATGCGCCGATGTCTCGCTTGAGCTGGAGGTACAACTGGTGGGGATCCTTGAAGTCACGAGGCAGCGAGTGACGGAGCAGATGAAGACGATTCCAGCAGATGCTGCGTTGGATCTTGTCGATGCTTTTTCCTTCGCGAATCATGATGCGCAGGGCTTTACAGTACAACGGATAACCGGCTTCCATCGCACCAATGGTCACCGTGGCGGGAGGTGCGGCAGCAGCAGACATAGCCATGGATGCTCAGATGCAATCACAATGGAATGGCCACTTGTCTTGGCGATGCCCCCTTTTGGGGGTAATAGTTGCCGAAGCAGTGAGCATGCGACCACAACAGCTCGAGTGACTGCCAGGCTTCGGCATTCAACGGCCCGAACGAGGCTTGACGATCTTCACCTACCCCCAAATGGGGACAATCATGACATTGGTTGGATTCGACACCTTGCAGCAGCCACAACATCAATACGGTGCGACTGCATTCCAAGTGAAACCGCATTCCATCGATCCTTCGATTCCAACCCCACAGCTGCCCTACACCTGCAAGGCCGACCACCGCACAGCCCACATCCACCCATTCCGCGGTACCCCATGGTTCCACGGTGAGCGAGCACAGTGTCAAACACAGTCAGGGCGAGGCTGTAACAACACGCTCATGCAACATTCTCGTGCAACAGGCTCGTACAACAAGTGCCTAAGCACGCAGCTGTCACAGGCAACGTCCCTGAGGTCTATCCTTCTCAGTTCGACCCTGTTAATAGTCGCAGAGAGCATTCCCAGATCCGAGAGCTGTACCCACCATGATCAAGGCGATGAAATTGGATTGCTGCCGTTATCAGAACAGCACCAGTCAGATGATCATCGTGCGTTGCGTCGGACCCGATGCCTTCTTTCAGGAGCGCGTTCTGTTTCCGTTCGATGAATGGACGTTTGAATGCCCTCCCCAGAGCCGTCTCGACATCTGGACCCATGGCCTCAGCGGTGCCGAACTGGTCGACTCCATCGAAACCAGCTCCGTCTGCCTGGAACCACGGCCGGAGAACCAGTCGTGCCCCGCACCAAACTGACCGACCCAGATGCCGCGTCGCAGCATCAGCGGCATCAGGCACAGCGTGGTCTCAACGGCTGGCCGTAAAAGCAAACCGCGTGTGGAGCTGGGTGTTCTGGCCGGGCTGCAGTTCGATCTTGCGATCGCCGCTGAGCAGGGCCTGACGCGGTCCACTCCAGGGCTCAAGGCACACCATCGATCTGGGGGGCTCGGTCCACAGCACCACCAGATCGAAGGGATGGCTGAGCTGCAGCTCCAGGGCGGTGCCCGCTGCCGCATCCACCAGCCGCACTGCCGCAGCGGTGGGGCGCACCAGCAGATCGATGCCACTGGCCAGGCGCTCCATCTGCTCGGCCGTGGACGCCGGCGCCATGGTGAGGTGGTTCAGGCAGTCGGGCGGCAAGCCCTCAACGTGCACGCCCTCGAGGCTGGTGAGGTTGAAGTAGGGGTGCAAGCCGAAGCTGAACGGCATCGCTTCATTGCTGCGGTTCTCCACCGTGGTGCTGATCTCCAGCGCCCCCGGAGCGAGGCGCACCTCCATGCTGAGCAGAAAGCGGAACGGATAGGACTGCAGCGTCTCGGGCGTGTCCACCAGCTGCAGGCGCACCCCGCGGCTATCAGCCAGGGCCTCCATCTGCCAGGGCAGCTGCCGCGCAAACCCGTGCTGCCCCAGGGTGAAGTCGCCCTGGGGGAGGGGCAGACGATTGTCGGGCAGGCCACCGGTGATGGGGAACAGCACCGGGAAGCCGCCGCGCACCGACTGGGCCGGATCCAGGAAGCGCTCCAGATCGAGATACACCACCTCGTGACCGCCGCTGCGCCAACCCGTGATCAGCCCGCCCCGTTCCGGCACCAGCCGCAGCAGATCTCCACTGGCCGGATCGCTGAACTCCCAATGGGGATAGGGAGCATCGCGCTGAATCAGGGGCATGGCGCGGGCATCGCTGAGGTCACCATCAATCTGGCCAATCCCGATGCAATGCGCAGCCCCCAAGGGGGATCAACCTGCCGCCTTCAGCTCCAAACCTCCCCAGATGGGGACTGGGCCGCAGCGCAGCAGTGCGTGCAGGCTGAAACGCAGCCGACACCGCACCCATGGCCAGCTACAAGGTCACGCTCGTCAACGCCAGCGAGGGGATCAACAGCACGATCGAATGCAGCGATGATCAATCGATCTTCGATGCGGCTGGCGATCAAGGGATCGACCTACCCGTGTCGTGCCGGGCCGGCTCCTGTTCCTCCTGCGCCGGCAAGCTGATCAGCGGAACGGTCAATCAGGAGGATCAGGCCTTTCTGGATGAAGACCAGATCGCAGCGGGATTCGTGCTCACCTGCGTGGCCATACCCACCTCGGACTGCACGATCGAGACCCACGCCGAAGAAGCGCTCTACTGAACAGGGGCTTCAGCAACCAAGCCCTCTACTTGCCCCCCCAGGGATCGCCAGCGCCCATCCAGCCACAACAAAGCCAGGAGCGTTGGCCCCGGGCCGTGGCCTGTCCAGCTGCTCACGGTGTGCAGGGCCCGTTGGCCGTGATCACCACTTCATCGCCCAATTGCACCGAGCTCAGCAGGGTCGTGAGCTCCGGGGACGCCACGTTGATGCAACCGCCGGTCACTGTCTGGCCGATGCGCGCGTCATTGTTGCTGCCGTGGATGGCGAAGCTGTACCACCGGAACATGCCGTCGTAGGTGTTGAACGCGAACGGCTGTTTGACGCTGCCGATCGGCTCCAGGCTCACGTAACCGATGCCGTACTCACCGCTGACGCCATCGCCGCTGAAGTCGATGGCGTTCATGTTGCGAAACAGGGTCGTCTTGAGTTCGGTTTCGCTCTTGCCGGACTGGGCGATCAGCGCCGGGGCCATCACGAAGCGGTCCTTGCTGAGGATCGCATTCACCCGGAAGCGGCCCAGGGGCGTGTAGCCCTCCTCAAAACGGGTGCCAGCGCAGGTCACACCGTTGCGGCCGAAGCCCACCTTGAACACCGAGCGCTGCTCGCCGCGGGTGAACACGCCGGTGCTCCTGGAGGGGTTCTTGAGGTCGAGCGCGATGCGCACGGGGCCAGTCAAGGCTGACCCGTCATGAACCGGCCGGCTACCGCCGCAGCCCACCAACAGCATGCACAGCGCCAGCGGGGCCAGCAATGGACGACGACGCATCACGGTTGTGCAGGTGTGAGCCATGTTGGCGAGCCGTCAGCCCCGCAGCGCATTGGCCTGGAAGTCGTTCCAACTCTGACCGCGCAACCCTGCAGCCAGGGCAGTACCCACAGCACTGACCAGCAGCAAAACCGGCAAGAGTGCCGCATCGCCCTGCAATGTGAACACAAAGGCGGCGCAGAAGATCGGCGTGCCATTGGCTCCAGCAAACAGAGCCGTGGCACCGATGGCGGCCAATTGCGCCAGGGCGGTGACCCCCAGATCGCCAAGGCTTTGCAGTGGGCTCACCAGCAGGGCCCCCAGGGTCATGGCATCGTGCATCAGCCCGCCGGGGGCACCGCAGGCCCCGCTCAGCAGAGTGGCTGCATAGCGCCACAGCAGCACGGGCGGATCGCCGCCGCTCTCCCCCTGCAGCGCTGCCGCCAACGACAGCGAGCCGTCGTTGAGACTGAGCCCACCGCTGGCCAGGGCCAGCAGGCACAGCGTCACTGGCAGCAGCACGATCACCGCTGCTCGCCGCTGCTGCATCTGAGATTGCAGCCAACTCGCCAAGGGAATCAGCAACCACACCAGCAGCCCGCCCAGGAGGCTCCCGGCAACGGTGATCAGCGTGGCCCAGAGCCAAAGGTCTGGCTCCAAGCCTCCCAGGCCAAGGCCTGCCAGCCGTGCCGGTTGACCCAAGCCGCTGGTCACCAATGCTCCTGCGGCGCTCATCAGCAGAGCCGGCAGCACCAAGGGCAGGCCAGAGCAGCGTCCCAACTCCCTAAGCCCGTACACCACGCCGAGCAGGGGCGAACGAAACGCCGCACCCAAGCCCGCCGCACCACCGACCGCGGCCACCAGCGGCAGCGGCAGGCGCGCCAACCAGGCCTGCGGACCCAGGCGCCGGCGCAAAGCCAACAAGGCACTGGCACCCAACGCCGCCGCTGGCGATTCAATGCCCACTGACAGTCCGCCGATGTGGGTGATCAGCATCAGCAGCAGGCGCTGCAGCTGGGTAGCAAGGCTGAGCTTGTGCAACCAAAGCTGCTGGTGGGCCCCATCGGCAACGACGCTGTAGCGATCGAGCGCCAGCAGCGGCGCCACCCCGCCGCCCCTACCGCGGGCCAACGGGCCCCAGGCCAGAGACAACAGCGCCAGACTGCCGACGAGCACCAGCAGCGGGCCGATCCACAACGGCCATGCATTGGCCGCTGCTGCAGCTCCCGCCGGTAGCCCGCTGAGCGACCAGAGCTGCCGTTGCAGCAGAAATCCCAGCTCAGAAATGAGTTGGAAGGGCCATTCCAACAGCCCGATCGCCAGGCCGGCCAGCAACCACAACAGCCAAGCCGGGATCATCGGGCCATTGCAGTCGGTTCTGCTCCGGTCCTGAGAAACGACACCATCTCGTCCCAAGCCATCGGGTCCTGCAGAAAAAAGGCATGGCCGCCGTCGTAGGCGTGCAGGCTTGCCTGAGGCACACGCTCGACGATCGCTTCGCCATTGGCGAGCGGCGCGATGCCATCAAAACGGCCATTGGCGACCCAGGTGGGAGCGGTGATCGCCCCCAGCCGATCCAGCACGTTGTGGCCTTTGCGGGCCTGCAGTTGGTACAGGCGACCAAGCCGCTGAGCATCGCTCTCCTGGGCCGGCGCATCGCTGGCGCAGAAGGCGGCCAATGCGGCGTCATCAGGGTGATCGGCCAACCACTGGGGCGTCCAGCGGCGGTCCATCAGCTGCAGCATGCGGCTGGTGCGTGCATCGGCGGGCAAGTCGGCGAGGGTGTCGAGCCGAAAGGAGGGAATGCTGCCGCCGGGTGAGGTGGAGAGGAGCACCAGCCGCTGCACACGCTCCGGGTGGCTGACCGCCAGCTCCTGGGCCACCATGCCACCAAAGCTCCAGCCCGCAATGGCTGTGCGATCCCAGCCGATGCGGTCGAGCAAAGCGATCAGGTCGGCGGCCACATCGGCCATGGCGTAGGGCTCGCTGATCGGGGCGCTGGCCCCCATGCCGCGGTAGTCAAAGCAGAGCAGCTCAAACGCTTGCGCAAGCCGCCCCAGCATCTGCCTGCTGGAAGCCACCGTGGTGCCGGAGCCATTGCAGAACAGCAGTCTCAGGCCCGTGCCCACCTGCTCAACATGCAGCTCAACGCCGTTGCACTGGATCCCTGGCATCGGCGAACGATCAGGTCATCTGCGATCGCACAAGACGATCCCACAGGCGCGTGGGCAGCAACCGGTTGGCCGTCACCGACGCCGACTGGTGGCCCACCAGGTAGCGGGCCTTGGGTCGATGCGCAGTGAGTGCTGTTTCGATCGTGCGGGCCACGAGCAGCGGCGATGACGCACCGCGATACACGCTGGTCCAGCCGGCCCGCACCTGACGCATCATGCGGCCGTAGATGGGGCAGCGCTGGGCCTGCTGGATCGAGGGATCGGCCACCGCCGCAAACTTTGTGGCGATCAGACCTGGCTCGATCAACACCACCTGCAGACCGAAGCTGTGCAGCTCGAGCCGCAACCCATCGCTGAGGGCTTCAAGTGCATGCTTGCTGGCGCCATACCAGCCCGAGCCTGGGCTGACCCAGCGCCCGGCGATCGATGACACGTTGACGATGCGGCCGCTGCCGCGCTCACGCATCGCCGGCAGCAGCAGTTGGGTGAGGCCCATCAGGCCAAACACATTGACCTCGAAGATCGCCCGTGCCCGCTCCAGCGCCATGGTCTCAAGCGGGCCGACCTCGCCAAAGCCGGCGTTGTTGACCAGGCCGTCGAGCGCACCCACCCGCTCGCTCACCGCAGCAGCCAACCGCTGCCGTGACGCCTCCTCGGCAATGTCGAGCGGTAGCACCTCGACGCCGCGCTCAGCCAGGGACGCCATCGCCTCAACCCGCCGCGCCGCCGCCAGCACACGCCAGCCGCGCTGTAACAGATGCTCGGCAGCCACTGCACCGATGCCACTGGAGGCACCGGTGATCAACACGCTGGGAGCTGCCATGCAATCAGGCCGTGAACCACCGACCTTAAGAAGCCGACTCACGCAGGCAGCGACGGCTGGCAGAACAGCACGATCAACCAGATAGCGCCCACGATCGGGATCAAGCCGATGAAAATCCAGGGCCAGGGTTTGCCGATGTCGCGCAGGCGGCGCACCACCAATGGGATGCCCGGCACCAGGCTGGCCACGGCATAAAGACTTTGGAGCTGATTGGAGATCAGGCCGATCACCACGCTCACAATCAGATTGGCCAGCACGAACCACCAGTAATCGCCGCGGTTCGAGCGGCCCTCATAGGCGAAGAGCGGCTCCAGGCCGAGCTGTAGGCCTCAATCAGACGCATGACAATGTTTCATCTGCGCCTGTTGTAGGGAAGCCGGAGCAATCCGGCCACCGCTGCGGCGCAAACGACAACGAGCAAGCCGGGCGCAGCCTGGTCAAAACCTCAGGAATTCTCCAGACGGCGCACAATCACCCCCATCAGCACCAGCGATCCAGCCAGCGCAATCAACAGGGCGATCGTCATGGCTCATACAGGCAACAAGATTGATTTTGGCGCCGATCAGGCTGATCTGGAGCTCGTGTTCGTGTATGGCAGCCTCAAACGGGGCATGGCCAACGACCAGCAGCTGAGCGGGGCCATGTTCATCGGTGTGGCTCAACTGCAGGGCCTGGCCCTGTTTGACCTGGGCCCCTTTCCGATGGCCATCGCCAGCGGCGATCCGGCCCACAGCCTGCACGGCGAGATCTACGGGCTTGATCCCAATCGCCTGGCGGCCCTGGATCGCTTCGAGGGCGCGCCGCGCTTGTACGAGCGGCTGAGCTGGCCCCTCGCCGATGGACGCCGTGTGTGGGTGTATGTGGGACGACCACAGCAGGTGCGCCACGTGCGCCGCATCAGCAGCGGCATCTGGAAAGGCCGCCCAGCTCCCTCACAGCGCCACGAGCCAGCGCCCCCCGGCCGCCAGGACGACGGCCAGCGCTGAGGCACCGAGCCAGGCGGCGCGGTTGGTGCTGAGTTGGCGCCGCAGCAGAGCCACCGCCCAGAGCAGCCCGGTCAACACTGCTGCGCTCTGGCAGAAGCCGATAACATGACCATCGGCGCGCCAGGCGGGCAGGGCCGGCAGCCCAAAACTCACCGGCAGCAGCTGGCCGGCCTCAGCCATACCCAGCGGCAGATGCCGCGCCAGCAACAGGGCCCAGACCAGCGGCAGCAGCCCGTAGAGCGAGCGCATCAAGCGGTCGCGCGAAAACAGCAGCCGCGCCAGGGCAAACAGTCCGGCCGGCAGCGCCAGCGCCAGGGCTGCCACGGCCAGTCGCGGCAGCAGCGGTCACTCCACCAGTGATGCCGGAGCCAGCGGCAGCCAACCCAGCAGCCGCTGCCAGTGGTGCAGGCACACATCGCCCGCCAGCACCAGCAGCAGGGCCGGTTCACCCGTGGGCAGCTCCATCTGCCGCTGGATGTCGGCAGCGGGCGGGCGCAGCGCCAGCTGCACCGAGCGGTGCTGGCAGGCCTGGGCGCAGCTGAGGCACAGCACGCAGTTGCGGTTGTCGCTCAGGTGGGCCGGATGGGTTCCCAGGGGGCAGCCCGCCGTGGCCAGCCCCTCGCCGTCGGCCGGGCCACCCTTGAAGCAGGCGTAGGTGCTGCAGCTGCCGCTGCAGGTGCCCACCTGGGCGCGCAGCTCCAGAATCGAAAGCTTGGCCATCAGCCCATTCATGCCGCCCACCGGGCACAGGTAGCGGCACCAGAAGCGCTTCTCAAAGCGCAGGGAGCCGAGCACGGCGCCGGCGGTGATGGTCAGCAGCAGGCAGTTGCTGAGCCAGGCGGTGTTCTGCAGGTTCCACACCTCCTCCCACAGCAGGATCGCCGCAAACGCGGCCGCCAGCAGGGGCGAGGCCCAGGCATCACTGTTGCCGCGGGGCCATGCCGCCGGTGCCCAACCCAGAGCCCGCGACAGGCGCTGCGCGATCTCGCCCCACACCATGAACGGGCAGAAGGCGCACCACAGCCGCCCCACCAACGGGAAAGCCAGCAGGATCAGCGGCCACCACCAGGCCCAGAACAGATTGAGGGCGCCGTTGTGCGCCCGGTCCTGGGGGCCGAGCCACAGCCACAGGTTCACCAGCACGAACACCCAGCTGACCAGGCCGAACAACAAGCCGTTCCAGAGCCATGGGGCGCGCATCCGCTCCCTGAGCTGAGGCTTCCAGCGCCAGATGTCGAAGCGGTAGCGCTGTTGTCGCGCGGGCGTCCAGAACACGTCCTCGGGGATCAGGGCGGGGCAGGATCCCTCGTCCTGCCGCCGCACCTGCTGCAGGGCGCGCTCGGTCAGGGTCTCGAGCTCGCGCAGATTGCCCGGAAAGTCATAGCTCTGCAGACGCTTGACCACCGCCTCTTCCACCTGGGGGGGGCGAGACCAACCCAGCATGCGGGCCCGCTGGCGCACGCCATAGCGAAGCCAGTCGCCCAGATCCTGACGGCGCACCCGCAGCGCCGGCACCCGGATCACGGTGCAGTCGCGATCAAAGGCCGGCAACGCCGTCTCAGAGGTGAAGAACACGCGCCCAGGGAACACCTGTGCCGCCGCACCCGCAGCAGCAGACCGCCAGCGACCGCTACGGGCCAGCTCCAGCAGCCGTGCCCGCAGCGGTTCATCCACCTGATCGAGCTTGTCGATCAGCAGGGCGCCGCGCCCCAGCAGCTGCAGCAGTGACGGCTCTGCGTCATCGCCACCAAACAGCTCGGCCCCGTCGGGCCGCAGCAGGGCCCCATCGAAGCGCAGCATCAGCTGCTGACGAGCGGGCGAGCCGAAATGGATCAACGCCGCCAGGTTGTCCTTTTCCAGCCCCGGCTCACCGCTGATCAGCACCGGCCGGCGAGTGGGATCGGCGGCGGCCTGGCCGATCGTCTCGCGCAATCTGCGGGCATAGCGGCTGCTGCCCACCACCCCGCGGCGCGCCCGGCCCACCAGATGGGGGGCCAGGCGCAGCAGCTGGGCGCTGTCGAGGGACTGACCGCTGGCCAAACAGCACCTGCAGCTTCCACCAGTGTGGAGCCCGATGCGTCGATACTGGCTGCCTGGACAGGGATGTCATCCCCATGACCCTCACCCTCTACGGCGGCGCCCGCAGCCGCGCCTCGATGCCCCGCTGGTACCTGGAGGAGCAGGGCATCGCCTACAGCTGGCAGCAGCTCGACATGGAGGCCGGTGAGCACCGGGCAGAGGCATTCACCTGCATCAACCCCTTTGGCAAGGTACCCGCCCTGGTCGATACCGCTTTCACGGCGCCGGGCGGCGAGCCGCTGCAGCTGTTTGAGAGCGGCGCGATCCTGCTGCATCTGGCCGAACACTACGGCGGCGAGTTTGCAGGCGATGCCGCCACCGCTGCGGCCCGCCGCAGCCTGGCCAGCCAGTGGGTGCTGTTTGCCAACGCCACCCTGGCGGTGGCCCTGTTTGTGCCGTCCAACCGCGAGAAGGAGTTTCCGCGGTTGATGGGTGTGCTCGATGGCTTGCTGGTCGGCGGCCGCTCGCTGCTGGAGGGCCCCTGGGGCGACCCGGGCTGGGGCGTAGCCGACTGCGCCGTGCACGCCTACCTGGCCTACCTGCCGATCTTCTTCCCGCAGATTGACCTGAGCCCCTACCCCAACGTGCAGGCCACGATCGCCGCCACCGGGGCGCGGCCGGCCTACCAGCGGGTGATGGGCGGACGTTGATGGCCTCCCGCCAAGCGCCGCTGAATGGGCCAACGGAGACGCCAGTAGCCGAGGCCCGTTTTGTCTGGCAAGGCGAGGAGCTGCAGCTGCTGGCCGAGCGGGCCATCTGGGACCCAAGCCGCCGCACCCTGCTGGTGGCCGATCTGCACCTGGGCAAGGCCGAGACCTTTCAGGCCCACGGCATCCCCGTGCCCAGCGATGGCGACCTGGAGACCCTCAACGCCCTGATCGCGCTGGCGGCCCGCTGGCAGCCTCAGCAGCTTGTGATCCTGGGGGATCTGATCCACAGCCGCCTGGGGTTGACCGCCGAGCTGCGGCAGAAACTTGAGGCCCTGCCCGAGCTGCTGGGGTGTCAGCTGCGCCTGATCGGCGGCAACCACGACCGCGGCAGCTGGATTGCGGCGCTGCAGCAGGAGTCGGCCCAGGCCCTGGGCCCGTGGTGGCTCAGCCACGAGCCCGACCCCCGGGCGGGACGGCTCAACCTCTGCGGCCACCTGCACCCGGTGGCCCTGGTGGGGCGTGGCAACAACCGCCTGCGGCTGCCCTGTTTCAGCCATGACCAGGCCCTGCAGCGGCTGGCCCTGCCGGCCTTCGGGCGCTTGACGGGCGGCCATCCCACCGCCCAAGGTGAACGGATCTGGCTGGTGGCCGACGGGGCCGTCGTTGCTTGGAATCACCCCTGCCAGCCCCCGCCTCAGCGACAGCGGCAACCCCGCAGGGCCGCCTGAAACGGCCGCTGTGGCGCCGCAAGCGCAGCCTCACGGTGGCGATGCCGATGGGGGCGTTGGCGTTTCTGATCGCCATTGCCCCGCCCCTGCCAGACGAGCGCTCGCCCGCCGGCGGTTCCCTGCTCACCGCCGCTGACGGCCAGCCGTTCCGCTACATGAGCGACGACGAGGTCTACGCGCTCGACGTCGATCCCCGCAAAGTGCAGTTCGATCTGCTCGAAGGCTGGGACAGGGAGCAGCAGGCCTTCGCCGACCGCTCGGCCTTGGCCTTTGTCTCGGGGCCGATGTACGAGCGCCATGTCGATGGCGGTCGCGAGGTCACCGTGCCGCTCGGCGATCTCAAGCTGGGCCCGCGCATCTGGCGCGGCCGCAACCGCACCGCCGCGCGGCAGCGGGCGTTTGTGGGCATCCGCCACGACGGCGGCGTGGAGTTTGGCTACGGCGAGCTGACCCCCGAACGGGCGCAGCGCTTCGACACCTTTATTGGCGGCCTGCACAGCGTCTACAACGACCTGGAACGTCCGCCCACCAGCTACAGAGGGGCCTACAGCATCAGCATGGGCCAACAGATCCGCTATTTCCTGCCGCGGATCCGCATGATCATGGGCCTGCGGCGCGATGGGCGGCTCGAGGTGTTGATGAGCCGCGACGGCCTCACCCTCGAGCAAACGCGCGCCCTGGCCCGCCGGCGGGGTCTGCGGGCGGCCTATCTGCCCGACCACGCCTCCAAGAGCCGCTTCATCATTCCTGGGGTCAAAGGCTTCAGCCAGGCCGACGCCAACTGGATCAGCGGTGGCGCCACCAGCTTTGTGCACGTGCCGTACATGCTCAGGCTGAGCCCCAGGCCGGTGGCGCTGCAGGGTTCGCTGCTGGCCGGCCTCAGCGCCCGGGCGGCCGAGGGCCCCTGCAGCAACCCGCTGAGCTGCGGCCAGACCCTGGGCACCCAACTGCTCGACCGGGCCATGGCCGGCTTCAACCGGCTGATGGAGCAGGGGGTCGAACCGGTGGCGCGCCTGATCTGGGCCCCCAGGGCTGGCAAAGATCCGCGCCTGGCCCGCGCCGGCTCGCCCCTGCGCGAACCGCCGATCAGCGCCGACCCTCTGGCCCTGCGCCAACGCCAGGCCGAAGACGCCGCCGCGCCCCTCGATGCCCTCAGTGGCAGCGAAACCCTGGACCTGCCGCCCGATCTGCCGCCGCCCCTGGTGCTGCCCGAGGGTGCGCCGCTGCCGACGGACGAAGCGACCAGCGAGCTGAGCGGACGAGGGCCAGAGCCCATCAAGGACAACACGGCGCCACCGATGCCGGAGCCCGCTGCCATCAGCACAACGCCCGGTGCCCCACCGGCGCCGCTGCTGCCACCGCCCTGAGACGAAGCCCTAGCCCGCCTCGGCCAGGGCGCGCACCACATCACCCCGGGTGAGCACACCGATCGGCTTGCGGGCGTCATCGAGCACAAACAACCGCTGGGTGCTGCGCTCGTGCAGCAACTTGGCGGCCGCCGGCAACGGCAGATCGGCCGTGCAGCTGTGGGGGGTCTTGCTCATCACCTCACCCACGGTGCTGCCCAGCACCTGGTGCACCTCCTTGTCCCAGCTGAGGGGATTGCGCAGGTAGATGACGGCGTCCAACAGCATCACGTAAGGGCCGGCCTCAAAGCCGCTCTCACGCACCATCAGGGGGTGCTCGGTCAGTTCGCCGGCCAAAACACCGCCGGCATCAACCACCGGCAGGCCGCTGATGTGGTGCTCAATCATCAGCTTCACCGCCTCCTGCAGCGGGGTGCTGAGACTGACACTCAGCACCGGAGCGGTCATCACGGCGGAGACGGGCTGCTGCACCACGGGCAGAAGGCTTCAACTGACGCCATTCTGGAGCCGAGCGCGGCCGCTGCCATGACCCCCTCCCGATTGCGCCTGATGGCCGATGGCCTCACCGTGGCCCGCGCCCTGCTGGCTCTGCCGCTGATCGTGGCGCTCAGCTGCGGCCAGGGGGCCCTGGCCTGGGTGCTGCTGCTGATCGGCGGTGCCACCGACTGGCTGGACGGCCTGCTGGCCCGCCGCGCCGGCGGTGGCTCGGTGTGGGGCGCCCGGCTCGATCCGCTCACCGACAAGATCCTGATCAGCGCGCCGCTGCTGTGGCTGGCAGCAGCCGGCCGGCTGCCGCTGTGGGCGGTCTGGCTGCTGCTGGCGCGCGAGCTGCTGATCAGCGGCTGGCGCGCCGCCGAAACCAGTGGTGGCCCGGCGTCCACAGCGGGCAAAGCCAAAACCGTGCTGCAGTTCGCCAGCCTGTTGCTGTTTCTGTGGCCCGCGTCGTGGGGCGGCTCCGCGCCGGCGGCGGCACTGCAGACGCTTGGGTTCTGGCTGTTCTGGCCGTCGCTGCTGCTGGCCCTCAGCTCGGCCTGGGGCTACCTGCGCAAGCCCTAGCTGAGCTGTGGATCCCAGTCCTGGGGGCCGATCACGAACAGCAGATCAGCAACCTGCAACACCAGATCGCCGCGGGGGTTGGCCAGGGTCTGCCCCTGGCGCTGCACCGCCAGCACGGTGACGCCGTGGTCATCGCGCAGGCGGCTTTGGGCAATGGTCTGGCCGACCCAGGGGTTGTCCTCGCCCAGGGTGAGGCTGTGGGTGGCCAGATCGGGCAGCACACCCGCAGGTCGTGCACCCGCGTGGCCTCGGGCGCCAGGCTGCGGGCCATCTGCCGCCACGTGCCGCGCACATCACCGATCAGCGCCTTGATCTGCTGCCGCGGCACCAGCATGCGGGCCAGTACGCGCGAGAACACCTCGATCGACACCTCCAGTTCGTCGGCGATCACCTCATCGGCGCCCAGCCCGCTCAACGGCTCCACCTCCTGCAGGTAGCGGCTGCGCACCAGGATGTAGGCATCCGGGGCCACGCGCCGCACCAACTCGACGATGCGCCGCGCAGCGCCGGCATCGTCGATGACCACCACGATCGCCCGGGCGCGGTGTGCTCCCACCAGCTCAAGGATGGCGGGTTGGCTGGCATCGCCGTAGTGAATCGGCAACCCTTCACTGCGGGCCTGTTTGACCAGCGCCGCATTGAGTTCGATCACCGCAAAGGGAACGTCGCAGCGCTGGCAGCTCATCGCCAGATTGCGGCCGGTCACCCCGAAGCCGATGATCAACACACTGGCAGGCTCCACCCGCCCCTGGTCGACGGGCCGCTGCAGGCGGCGGCGGGCCTCCGACCAGCGCCCAAGGGGGGTTGTGGCCAGTCGCTCGGCCAGGGGTGGGGCCGCCTGGATCAACAACGGTGTGGCCACCATGCTGAGCACCGCCACCACCAGCACGCTCTGAAACACCTGCTCAGACAGGAGTCCGGCACTGACACCGGCCTTGGTGGCCACCAACGAAAACTCGCCCACCTGGGCCAGGGCCATGCCCGACAGCACGGCCTGCCGCAGCGGCAGACCAACGGCCAGGGCGCCGGCGCCGGCGATCAGGGGCTTGATCAGCAGCACCGCCGCGGTGAGCAGCAGCATCGGCGCGATGTGCTCGCTCAGATAGGCCAGATCCAGCAGCATGCCGATGGAGATGAAGAACAGGCTCATCAGCACATCGCGGAACGGCAGCATCACCGCCACGGCCTGGTGGGAATACTCCGATTCCGACAGGATGAACCCGGCCAGAAAAGCCCCCAACGCCAGCGACAACCCCAGCGACTGGGTGAGCACGGCAATGCCCACGCAGAGCATGAACACGGGG
>Ga0194124_10003573_pt1 | contig 16167 bp, 16 predicted proteins | sample TA2KigCas0mmetaG_FD_148605 | JGI IMG/M metagenome (GOLD analysis project Ga0194124, IMG submission 148605) | Freshwater microbial communities from Lake Tanganyika, Tanzania - TA2015031 Kigoma Deep Cast 0m | ecosystem: Environmental > Aquatic > Freshwater > Lake | place: Tanzania: Lake...
ACCTTGCATCGGAAGAGTTAAAAATACTAAATGCTTGACTATTGACCTCAAGATCGTCATTCATAAGGAGAAGCCGATCGCAATGTGGCTCACGCGCTAAAACATGTGATATTCCATACTTCATAGCAGAACACCACCAATACGAAGGATCTAATTTTATGATCTGAATATCAAAAGAATACGATTCACTTGCAAGAAAAGAATTTGCTGTAGGATGAGTGTCAACAATATATACTGTGGACAAGTAGGGATGAGAATAGTTAGCTTCACTTAAAGAAAGTAAAAACCTAGCAGTAACAGATGGCCTGTTAAATATAGAGACAATAGCGATGCAGCTATTTGACATTATTGATTCGTAAGAATAAGGAAAATATTATCAGCCCTACCAGTTGATTCCAGAAAAGAACACCAAGCTGGATCAAATGAATCAAAATAAGGCATATCAGAAATATGGCCAGAAGGCTTCTTAATTTTTAACCAACTATAGTAGTTAGTGAAACCATATCTGTGTTTATATACTAGTTTTTCTACATTTGCACCAAGAGTTTTAGACAAGGCAAGTAAAGATTGTGAATTAAAATACCATTTGTGCTGAGTCCTGTAAAAAAAAGAAGGAAAGTCATTAGGCAATGTATGCATAAGTATATCGTCTAGGTTTGGAGTTGATAAGAGCAGTCGTCCGCCTGGAGAAAGAAGCTTTAGAGCATCACGCACAAAGGATTGTGGGCAGTCAACATGTTCTATGACCTGATGTGAAACAACGTAATCAAAAATAGAACCATGTGTAGCCAAGGCTTCACTAGTAGATGTATGGGGGACAATATTCTTAGATTTAAGAAGATCATGCCATAGAGTACACGGCTCTACTCCAATAGCAAGATTTGCGAGGCCTTTAATTGCATCCAAAAATAATCCACTGGCGCAACCAAGGTCTAAAACATTTTTTTTATAGAAAGATTCATGATTAAGGATTTCAAGAGGATATTTAAGAAGATGTCCGTGTGATTTAAAGTGATGGTCTTCATCTATATGCTGTTCAAGAGCATCTCTATAAGCAGAAGTTGAATAAAAGTTCTTAGGTAAAGAGAATTTATCATCTAACCTTTCAAGTGAACAATTTGAGCACTTTTGTATAGAAGCTACTACTTCTTTTCCAAAAGAACCATTACGAATTGGACCGGTGTAATGCAGGGTCCAAGTCGAAGAACCGCAAGAAGGACATACAATCATATATTTAAACCATTTGAAAGCGACCCCAGTGGTCGACAATTGTTTTACGCTGTTCTCGCGTTAGAGAAGATATACGACTATCCTTATAAACAGAATCATTATTAAAATGAGTAGTTGATACTTCTTCAAATATGCATCCAGATTCAGAGCCAAATGCGTGCCAAACACCAGGTAAAACAGTAAGAGTATCGCCTACATCAAGTGTATATGTATGGCGATCTGAAATGACATCGAGTTTACCGTACAATACTTGGAAAGTTTCTTCCTTACGTGGATGGTAGTGAAGAGGATGCTTTTGGCCGGGCAACTGTACAAGAATTTTTTTACAATACTCTCGATTGATGCAGGTAATAATAGTTGTACCAACTTTACTGAATTCTTTTTTTCCGTAATGATGGGACAACTCTAACTCAAAAGTAGAGTTTAGAGTGATAGATGCCATAGAGAGTAATGCTTTGACCTCATGCAAAGCTTCTTTAAGATAAAAAGATTCATGCAAATCTGGGAGAAGTACAGATTCTGGTAAAACTGAAGAATTTTTATCAACATCCTCAAGGAGTTTAAAGGGAAACTTTAAGGTTGATGCAGTTAATTGTGAAGGGACGAGTACTGGAAAGGCGTAATAAATATCAGATTTATTGACGATTGTATTCTTTCTAAGAGTTTTTTTATAATAAGCGCCTCTAGCCAAGGTCTTGATAGAGCACTTTTCTTCAGGCCGATCTAAAGTAGCAGGAGTTGCTAACATATTATATGTTATAGAGATCGCATCCAGCCAAGCTTGAAGCTCTGAAGGAGTACTGGAATATTTATTTTGGGGTTTTTCATCAGAAGGAAGGCAAATGTGACGCTCTAATAGTGAAGCTCCTGATGAAATTGCTGCAATTACAACATTTGTATCTGAAGGAGGTTCATGCGTAGACCATCCAATTTGGATATCAGAATATCTAGACTTAAGTTGAGGGATTAGACCAAGGCAACAATCCTCAGGATTGGTCGGATATACTGATATACAATGCATGAGAGCATAGTCAACCGATTTATGCCTGAAGAAGCTAACTAGGTTATCAATACCAGAAAAGTCAAGGCCACCAGTAGAGGCAAGAACGGGAAGATTACTACTTGATATATATTCTAACAATGGCCAATCATTAGCGGAGCAAGAAGCTACCTTGATTATATCTGCCTTGGATTCTATAGCCCAATCAACTGATGCCTCGTCAAAAGGGGTTATCATTAGACCAAATACCTCAGAGGGTAATGATTTGATATATTGTGCAATCTGAAGCAATTCATCCTTTACTAACTTTGTTGAATTAAAGCGCTTAACGTAATGAGAATCGGATGGTGCGTCGACATGTATGAAAGTATCTAGATTTCTATATTGAAGCTTGAAATAAATTCTAAATCCATCAGGATAATCCAAAGATGAGAACGCTTCAATAATGGAAAGGGCGTGTTCCACAGATCCATAGTGATTATTCGCAATATCAAGGACAATTACTTTATCAAAATCAAAAGAGTGAAGGAGTTCCATGAGAGATTAGAGATTAGGGAGATGGGTGGCAATAGTGGTAATGTCTAAACCTTTCATCCAACTAACATGATCGAGAGGGGAAAAATCGTTGGACGAAATTGCTGTGGTGAATGCAGATATTTCATGATGAAAGTCAAGTGTTCGAGTTCGTTGATAATAATATTCCTTAATATTTCCATTGCAAGCTAGAGTTACTTTATCATATTTACCATTTTCTGCTCCAAAGATACATGCCAGGCTAGAATCGTGAGTAAAGGCTTCGATTGATTTGCTTGCTTCTTTAGACAATACATCGGTTGAATAAAAGAAACTAGTTGGGAGCAATGAATCCTGAATTAAGAGGTCACAACGTTCATCGTACATTCCACATGTGGACATTGAAGCATTGAATGATTCTAAATGCCAATCATTTGCGTTGAGTGCGTCCATGCAGCAGAGAAGTAGATGAAGCCCATGGCTATGCTCAGATAAAGCACCACCTCCGCGTCTAGAAAAGCCTAAATACGAATCTTGTGGACCACTGAGCCAAGGATGGGCAGCGAAAATACCATCCCAACTTTCAAGCCATTGAGATCTAACACTCTGGATATCGAGATCTGTAATTAGTAAATCAAGGAAATGCTTGAAGGCAGGAGAGAAGGAATGATTGTATCCGACAAAAACACGGGATTCTGTTGCTGACAATAAAGACTGTACATGACCAATTGAGGTCTCCAAAGGAGAAAGAAAAGGCTTTTCTACCAAGTAAACAGATGGAGGAAAATCTTTAAGGCAAGATTCAAGAACCTGCAGATGAGTATCTGGTGGAGTCCCTATTATAGTTAAGTCGACATGTTCACGTGAAGGCTCTGTAAGTAATTTGATTGAAGAATCCCAATTGCCATACCTTGAAGGATATATCGAACTTTGCATTCGTTGCAAAGCCAAAGGATCTATATCAACTACCTCAATGTCCCAAGAAAGTGCACGCAAAGCGTACGTGAGGTGATTACCGATGGAACCGGCACCAAAGACTCGTGCTTTCACTTAAAAAAACCTCCTTGATTGTGATGCATGATCCTAAGAAATTAGAGCGGGCGATAGCGGAGTCTCAAGCAAACAACTAAAACAAGAACGTTAGCAGTTATCACTCAAAGTATTATTTTATCAAATGTCGGCGAAGTCAACAAGCAGTCTCGCCACGACCAAACAGAAATTTAACATGCCAGGGAGAGCAAGAAAAAACTAATTAAGCGATTAATGTGCACTATAACAAATGGTGGAAGAAACAAACAAAAGGTTCATGCTATATACAAATCCCATCCTCTTGGAATTCGAAAATAACATTAGACCATTTGCTAATAGTAAAAGATCTATGAAGTCGGAGAAAATACATGAGAGTCGCAAAGGTCTAGAGCTAGAACCGTATAAGCTAAGCTACAATGAGCTATCGGAATGTAGTAATCATAAGCTAGGGCTGTGGCAATCAAGAGCAAGCATGAATAGACTCGAGGAAAGCAGAAAGATTAGATTTGTGTTCAATGTCAGCATAATACAAAGAACTTGCGCGTATATTTGAGGGATTGAGAGAAAACTCAGAGAAATGCTCAATAGCTTTAAATATTTGTTGACACGTGAAAGCACGCTTGACCCAATACTCTGACGAATAGTCAGAAAAATGAGCAAAATAAGATTGCAACTTGATAGTTACCTGACTATAGTCACAAAGGTCAACAACAACCGGCTTGCCCATTAGGCCAGCCTCCAAACAAAGGGTTCCCGCGGGGCTTATAAGTAGATCGCATTCATGTAGATGCATCACCAGAGAATCGCCCAGTTCCTTGCATTGATCAATAATATTTTTGCCAACAGAATATTGCTCATCAAGGAGATGTTTAACGGACTGATCCAAGACAATATTTTGATACTGCGAGAGTCTTTGAAGAAGACTTAATGAGGGAAGAGGACTCCAGGGATGGGGGCGGTAAACAAATACTAATGGAGCAAAATCAGAATGAGCTGAAGCCAGATTTGCCAAAGTAATCAAAGTATAAATTTCATTTTCTATATTTTTTTGCGAACCAACATAGTAAATCTTACTTTTAGGAGTTATCGCAGGCTTACTCTTATCTATAACATTTAAATCTTGCAGATAAGAAAATCTCGGGGTCGTATATCTAAAAAAGGATGATCTTGGAAGATCAAAAAGCATAAGCTGTTTATCCATTTGCTTAGACCAGCTCGTAATAGAACTGACAAATAACTTAGAGATATATGATTTAGATGATGGGTTATCCCAATTTCTGACAACCATGGCAATCTTATTGCCTGCTTTGATTGATTGGCGAAGTTGACGTAACTCTTTAGTGCTAAGTAGAGCTGTAGTATATACATCAATGCATCGGCAGTCAGGAGAAATGAAATATCTTGACTTAAAGGGAGATCGAAAAAGAGTGATGGACTCTAAAACGGAATAAAGTATATCAAAAACTTTTGGACAGGTTGTCCTTAATTTTTTTGCCAACCGCATGAAAAAATGACGGATGTATGAATTTCTTGATCTCTCAAAAGCATTATGATAATGACCGTAGAAAATACCTGAATATTTAACGCTAAACAAGTTGATGAATATATGATCAAGCAAGCCACGCGTGGAGGGATCCTTTTGCGCAGAATCAAATACTGTAAAGCTAATATTCAAATTAGAATTGCACAATTCAGACTCATAAAGGTCTTTATCGATTTTATTTGCAACAAAAATGCGAAAAGATAACATGCTCATAAGGAAGCGATTATGCGTTCACACTCAACAAGATCTTCATGCGTATCAATACTGATCATGGGTTCAGTAATGACTGCTTTTGTTTTGCCAGCAAAGAGTGACTTTTTAATACAAAGCATTGCTGTAGAAACACAATAAGCGGCTCCATTTCTTATGTATGCTGAGGATAGCTGTTGTCTGGAGACAATAGAACCACCATCTTCATAAAATAATGACAATAAGCCATCAGCGTCAACAGTAAGGGACTTGTACGGATGATATTTTGAATCAACTTGATGGCATGTAATTGCAGAGGAAAAGTCACCGGACTGAACATAGTCATAGCAAGTATTGACATGCTCGACATGCCTAAGCGGAGATGTGGGTTGGATCATAACTACACAACTGTATTCTTCTTTATAGAGAATTTCAGAGGCATGAAGTGAATGAACTAGAACTTCTACGTCACCAATCTGATCGCCAGACAAGTAATCAGGTCGTAGAAATTCTTGCTTTCCAATTAAAGGCTCCACATGGATCAGGTAATCTGGTGAATCAGTAGATACAACGATTCTGGCCTCAAAAGATACACTTTGGGCAACCTTAACTGCTCTACGCAATAACGTTTCTCCATAGCAATGTATGATATTTTTATTTGGAAGACCTTTGCTTCCAGATCTTGCAGGAATAACAATAAGCGCTTTATTCATTAGTGAAAGCTAGAATAACTAATGGACCGTGAATGCAAATAAAATAGGTTTGACGGGACAATGCGAATGGTCAGTGTCGCATTCTGATTGTTCAACAAGGTAACTTAAGAGGTGAATTTATTCAAGATTTGATTCAGAGTAGTTGATCAAGACTGAGCGGCGTGCCGCGAGTGTAGGCCTGCCTCGCCTTCCGGCCCAACAGCTGGGGATAGAGCGAGGGTGACGCGCCTTGACCAGGACGAACAATGCGGATATTTTCAGCCGTAAAGACCTCCCCTTCCGCAATATCGGCTGCTGCATAAATGGAACGACGGAAGACCAGGCTCTTCTGCTCAGCTTCTGTGGGGCCGTAGCGCACCTGGCCCAGAGACTCCCAGGCTCGCTCACTCTCCTGAACCAGCGAGGCCAGTTCAGCAGGTTCAAGCGAGAAGGCACTGTCCACACCCCCTTCCGCACGGGATAGGGTGAAGTGCTTTTCAATCATGGTGGCACCGAGAGCAACAGAGGCCACCGCAACGCCCACCCCCATGGTGTGGTCCGAAAGCCCAACCTCACAGCCAAACAACTCACGCAGGTGAGGAATGGTGCGGATGTTGGTGTTTTCGGGGCTGGCGGGGTAGGTGCTAGTGCACTTGAGCAGCACCAGCTGGGTGCAGCCAGCGTCGCGGGCGGTGCGCACAGCGTCGTCGAGTCCGCCGAGGCTGGCCATACCGGTGGAGATGATCAGGGGCTTGCCGGTGGAAGCAGCCTTCGCGATCAGCGGCAGGTGGTTGTTCTCGAAGCTGGCGATCTTGTAGGCGGGGGGGCCGAGCTCTTCCAGGAAGTCAACGGCGGTTTCATCGAATGGCGAACTGAAGCAGATCAGGCCCAGCTCGCGGGCCCGCTCCATGATCGGCCCGTGCCATTCCCAGGGGGTGTGGGCCTGTTGGTAGAGATCATGCAGGTTCTGGCCGGTCCAGAGGGAATCGGGATCGCTGATTTCAAAGCTGCCGCCACGCACGTCGAGCGTAATCGTCTCGGCGGTGTAGGTCTGCAGCTTGATCGCGTGGGCTCCGGCCTGGGCTGCCGCCTCCACGATCGCCAGGGCCCGCTCCAGGCTCTGGTTGTGGTTGCCGCTCATTTCGGCGATCACAAACGGTGGATGCTCTGCGCCGATAACGCGGCCGGCGATGTCGATCGTCATGGGGCGGAGGGTTCAGAAACAGCAGAGCCGGGCAAGGAGATCAGCATGGCAGTGGAGCCTGCGGCCAGCTGGCCGCAGGGCTGAAAGCCGAAAGGCGAGAAGAAGGCAGGAATGCGGGTGGTGACGCTCACCATGGCAGGCCCCTCCTGGCCAACCGCTTGCAGCAGGGTCTGCACCAACTGCTGACCAATGCCCTTGCCGCGGGCGCTGGGTGCCACGGCGAGATTGTCGAGGTGACCGCCCTTGCTGTGGGGGCTGAGCATCACCAAACCCAGCAAGCCTTCGCCATCGCGGGCCAACCAGAGGCGCTGGCGGCGATGGCTGGCGGCCACCACCCGCTCGAACACATCCCGCGGCGGTCGCGGGTAGCAGGCATCCAGCAGGGGCTGGACCTGCTGCCAGGGGGCCTGATCGAGGGCTAACTCGAAAACAGAGGGGCTGGCCATCAGGGCCACCCCACCAGGGCTGCCGGCAGCGCGCTGGCTCTACGGGCCTTGGTGCAGTTGGGGCTTGGTACTTGGTCATTCCCTGGCCTCCTCAGCCCTCGGCGGGGGGGGGGATGTGATGGGGATGATTCTCACATCGGCATGCAAGCCATCGCTGCGCTGGCACACGCGGCGGAGCTCTAGCCGCATGCCGTGGATCTCTAGAAAGGCATGGGGATAACCCTCAGCATCGAGCATGCGGATCTGGTCGTACCAAGCGCTCAGATCGCCTTCCGGGCAGCTGGCGAGATTGCTTTGGGCTGGGTTGCGGCGGCTGAACAGTACCGGCTCGCCCTGCTGGAGCGTAGCCATGGGCTCTTCGCGCACGATCTGCTCAATCATTTGCTCAATCAAGCTATCAGCCCTGAGAAAAATTTCTTCAGCGCTGCCGTGGAGGCTCAATGGCTGTTTGAGATAGACATCTCCAGCATCCAGACCCGCGCCGCAGCGCAGTGCTGTGAGCATGGTGCTGCTGTGGCCACGCTGGATCAGGTTCTGCAGGGGGCTGCCACCCCTGCCGTAGGGCAGGTCGGTCATGTGGAAGATCACGGTGGGCCATGGGCCCCAGATCGATTCGGGGATCCAATGGCTCCAATGAGGCACGAAGATCCACTGTGGATCAATCGCAGCCACGGCCTCCGGCGTGAGCTGGGAAGGTGCGGTGATGCTGTCCACGCGCAGATCTAGCCGACGACTAAGGCGATCGGCCAGAGCGATGTTCCAGGGGCGACTGGACAACAGCAGCAGTGGCCGGTGTTTGGATGCAGAGGCGAAGGCCATCAGCTGCTCGTCATCTCAGGGGCGAGGGCGATGAAGTCAAGTTGTTCATTCTGGTGAATGCCTTCGAATTCAGAAACCTCGCATCAGCTCAATCGGAGCGGACTTGAACGCTATAGCGCCTGCCGCCCCAGTGGAAGAAGGCTGGATAACGCTGATTGTCCACGACTCGCAGCATGTTGAACTGCTCGGCCAGGCTGCGCTGGGGATCCAGCTGGGAATCAGCCGGACGGCGCCGCTGGTAATGGCTGGCCTCGCCTTGCTGAAGCCGGGCTTGACCAATCACCTCGGTATACCGATCCAACCACTCGAGGCCGAGGCGGATAGTGGCTCTGGCCTGGAGTGCACGCCATTCATCCACCAGCTCATGGCCGTGCAGATCAATCTGCCTCTGCAGATAGATCGGGCCGGCATCGACCTGGGCAACGGCTTCAAACAGGGTGATCGGGATGCGGCTAGCGCCCTCGAGGATCTGCCAGGTCATCGGACTCCAGCCCTGGCCCTGAGGCAAGGCACTTTCATGAACCACCAGGTTGTGGCGATGCAAAGCCAGCTGCTGGGCGCTGAGCAGACGGCCGCAGCTCAACAACAGACACACATCGCCCGCTGCCAGCTGTGCAGGGTGGTGAATCCAGCGCACAACATGTCTCCGCAGCCACAACGCCTGAATCAGCTCAGGCAGGTAGCGATTGAGCCAGCTTCCGCGATCGCTGAGGACCGTGATGCGGCCGGGCGGCAGCGCCAGCGATTCACGCCCGAGACGGGGGGGGCGATAGGCAAGACGGGCTCCTGAACAAAGCCGGCACGGCTGAAGCAGGCATTGCTGGCTGAATTGGTCGTCAGCACCTCAGCCACGGCCTCGATGTCTGGCCCCCATGTCTGCTCCATTGCTTGAAGACCCAGGCGGACCAGACCAGCAGCCAGGCCAAATCCGCGGGCGCATCGATCCAGCAACAGATCAACTGTGGCCTCAGCGGAACCGTCCTGCGTAGGAAGCGGCTGCCGATCAAAGCGGATTTGGCCAATCGGACAGCCATCCGCCGCCGTCGCGATCAACAGCAGTCGGTTGGGGTCAGCCAACCCCTGACGGAACCAATTGTGATGATCTGAGGGTCCGATCAAATCCGGCGAAAAGCTGCTGGCCCTCACCTGAGGGTCATTTGCCCAGCGCAGCAGCAATGCTTCATCACTTGGGTCACCCGGCCGAAGACTGATGGCCGTCTGCGGCCCGAGCATCGCCAAGGCGAGACGCGATGCACCCATGCCATCGGTGAGATCGCAGCCCGCGTCTTGCAGCTGAGGATCGGCAACCAAAGCGAGCAGTGCAGAGCGGATCTGCGCAGCACTCACCGTTGCCGCCTCACCTAGCAGCTGGAGATGGCCTGCCTGATGAAGAGCTTCAGCAAAGGGCAGTTGGTTCTCAGCGATCGCCACCACCAGACTCGACAGTTTCAGGCAAGCGCGCTCCCAGGAGGTGGCACCGCCAGCGCCGATCGCCAGATCCGCCCGTGCGATCAGTCCCGCCAGGCTCGGCAACGGACCATGCAGCGTTGTGAACGGACGCAGAGCCACCAGATCCGCCACTGTCTGTCGATGGGGCGATTGGGGGCCGAGAACCACATCCACCGCAAGGTGGGCCAGCGCCGGATCCATCAGCGCTTCGAGGGTCCGACCGGTGAGATTGTCTGGATCCACACCGCCGAAGAACACCAGCACGCGGCGCAACTCCTTGCGCGCTGGCACTAACGGATGGAGCTGGGCGTATTCAGGCCCCAACAGGGCGTAATGCGGACCCAACAGCTGACGGCAGTGGCTCGGCACGAGCCCCTGGTATCGCTGGTCGGTAGCTTCGCCGAAGAAATTCTGATCCAGCAACAGATCAGCCTGATGAGGCCGATCTGCCAGGTCGTCGATCACCAGCAGCTTGGGAGTGATCTCTTCACGGGCCAGCGCATTCAGCAGCTGCGCTTCCCAGCTGGCATCAAGGCCGTAGTGATCCTCCACAAGCCAGTCTGCGCTACGAACACCAGCTGAAGCGAGCGCCGTGAGGCAGTCATCAGCATCGTGGTTCTGGCTGCAGCCGAGCCAAGCTCCATAGAGCTCTCGACCCGCCAACCCCTCGCACAATGCGAGCGGTTGCTCGGGCAAGGCCAACGTCCGGAACTCCTGCTCCAGGAGGGCGATCAGATCGCCGGCCTGGCGACGACAGAGAAACAGAACCTCTGCTCCTCGGCTCTGCAGCTCACGGGCCAGCGTGCGGCATCGGATCATATGGCCACTGCCGATGGAGAGGGAGGCGTCGCAGCGGAAGATGATGCGGGTCACACCAGCTGCCGCAACAGGCAGAACGCCTCTGCCGCCTCCACGCCCACCTGGGCGCCACGCCAGCGGGCCAGATGCTCCAACGCCTCCAGGGATCGGGCATGGGGCCATGGGTGCATCTCGCTGGCGTAGGCCAGCAGAGCCTCGCGCTTGCGTTGCCACTGATCGGAAATATCAACAAACCAGTTGGGCTGGAAGGCCGGCGCTGAGCCGGGCGGCTGCCACTCGGTGCTGCTGGCCACCTCGAAACTGAGCAGACGCCGCACCGGATGGCCCGGCGTTGGGCGGCAGGCGGTGACCACGGCTTCATGCAGTCGCCGGTGATCCACGTTCACATCACCGGCATGGTGCACATACACCACCTGAGGCTGATGGCGATCGATGCGCTCTTCAAGACGCTTGATCAGGTCGAGACGATCCAGGGAGTCGAGGCGATTGTCCGGAAAATCAAGGAGCTCAACTCCTGCTGCCCCAAGGATCGATCCGGCCGACTGTGCTGCTTGGCCCAAGGCGGAGAGCTCGTCACCGGCCTCAAGGCGATTGCGTTGCTGCTGACGTGAGGTGGCTCCTTCCGCAACGATCAACACTTGCACCTGATCGCCTACATCGGCATGGCGGGCAATCGTGCCGCCGCAACCCAGCACTTCGTCGTCGGGGTGGGCGGCCACGATCAGGACAGAATCAGCCATGAATCCCCTCTGCAGATCCCACGGCGGCAGCTAAAAGACGACGAAACAGGGTGTGGAGAACTACAACTCCATCGTCATAAACAGGCGCAAGTCCCCATTGCTGAGCCTTGGTGGGAGAGAGAGCACCATGCGCCACGAGATTCCGAAGGCAGGCGAGAACAGCCCAGGGATGGAGCTGATCCATCGAGGACGCCAACCATTGCTTCAGATTGGCTGGCACCTGCGCGCGATTCGGCCAGGGGGGCGCAAGCGTGGTGGAGTTGTCGTACAAGCAGGCCAGGCTGCTCTGCTTAAACCATGGCTGCTGTGTTCCATCCCAGATGACAGAACGCGCTGCCCGCTCCCAACCACTGAAAGCCATCACATAACGCCAAAGCGAGCCCCGCACACCATCCAGCTGATTGGGCTGCTGCTGGCGACCAATGAAAGGCTGATCCCATTCAACCGCCTGCTTGAGCAGTGCATGACCACGAGAAAGCCCTAGCCAGAGAACACGCGCTTTCGCAATGGGGTCAACGCTGATCTTCTGCCCCGTGAGAGAAGAGCAACGTTCGGCAAGCCGTTGGGCCAAGCGAAGATCGTCAGGCGCAGCCCTCAGAAGCGCAACCGCCTGCGACCAACCAAGTTCCTGTATGGGCCGCATGATTCAGTTCAGGCGCTTGAAGCCACCATGGCAGACAGGGCCTTCCAACAAATCCTCCACGGAGCGCCCTGCCTCACACTCAGCGATCAGAGCGAACACCCCATCAAGCGCATCCAGATAAGGTTCGATCACATCATGTGTGTGGGCCAGGCAGGTGTAGCAGCTGGTGGCAGCCAAATACCCCTTCTTCAACATCTCCTGGGTAATCAGCGTCTTGTAGGCCAACGCCTGAGGGCTCTGGATGGCGAATCCCGTGAGGGCCGGCAGGCCGTTGTGGGTGATCTGCAATCCATGGCGATCGGCTAGCTCCTGCCAGCGGCGACGCAGCTCCAGGCCCGTGGCGGTGACCCGCTCCCAGCTGCGCTCACGCTCCATCACCTCAAGAGTTTTGAGGGCAGCCGTGGGGCCAATGCGCTCCGTCCAGAAGGTGCTACTGATAAAGGTGCTCTGGGCCGCTTCCATCACGGCGCGCCGGCCGATGGTGGCGGTGATGGCATAACCGTTGCCCAGGGCCTTGCCGAACATGGCCATGTCGGGCTCCACGCCATATTTCAGGTGCAGGCCTCCGAAAGTTTCACGGAAGCCCGAGGTGCATTCGTCGAAGATGAGCACAATGCCGCGGCGCGTGCACAACTCCCGCACGCCCTCGAGAAAGCCAGGGGCGGGCGGGCTGGTGCGCTGCACCTCCATCTTCACGGCCGCAAGCTCGTGATTGGCGGCGATGCTTTCCAGCTGATCCAGGCGGTTGAAACTAAAGGGCTGCACAGTTCCCGCCAGCGCCTTCGGCACGCCATTGGGCTCCAAGCCAGGCAGCAGATGTTCTTCTAGCCCTGAATCGTTCTGCAGGTTGGTGGCCAGATACCAGTCGTGCCAGCCGTGATAGCCGCAGATGGCCACCGTGTCGCGCCCCGTTGCGGCGCGAGCGATGCGGATCGCGATGGCATTGGCTTCACCGCCGCTACGGGCGAAGCGGGCCATCTCAGCCCAGGGATGCAGGCCCACCAGCCGTTCAGCCAGCCACACCTCCTCCGGGGAGTTGAGCGTGCTCATGTTGCCGGCGGCCACGGTGGCCGCCACGGCTGCGTCCACCTCGGGATGGCCATAACCAAGCAGGTTGGTGCCGATTCCCATGATGCTCATGTCGATCAGCTCGCGGCCGTCGAGATCCCAAACGCGGCAGCCTTTGGCCCGGGAGAAATAGGCCGGCCACTGATCCGGCAAGAACATCTCCGCCCGTTTGGATAGGAGCATGTTGCCGCCAGGGATCACCCGCTTTGCGCGGCGCCACAACTCCTGACCCTGTCCCTCACTCATCGCCATCGGCTGCGCCTGTGCAGCATCCTCAGCCAGGGACTTCAAAAATCCCTCATTACGCACCGTGGCTAGGTTGCGGGCCGCCAACTCGGGGTGCTGCTCTAAATAGGACACCACCGCATCCACCCCGAACAACGAATCCTGAGGCTCCAGAGCCTCCACAACCGCGCGCACCACCTCCAGATCCGCCGGATCATCGACGGTGACGCGGTAGTAGGGGCGTACTGGTTGATGGCGGAAATGCCCCCAGCGCAGGCCAGCTCGGTCGCTACGGAACCAGGGCGTTACATGCTCCCGCTCTGAAGGCAGCTGCGCGTCGCGCGCGGCGCGCTCCAGCAGCTCGGCGCGGAACACTTCGGCGTCGAAACCATCAGGCACACTCAGCTGCCGCTCATCCACGCAGTTAGCCAGATAGTCCCAATCACCCTGGGCAAAGGCTTCCAGCAGCTCATCGATGAGCGCAGGATCGCTGAGCGGACAATCGCCGGTGAGACGCACCACCGTGGTGGCCTGCTCCTGAGCGGAGCAAGCCCGGAAACGCTCCAGCACGTCGTGCAGATCACCGCGGAACACCGTGAAGCCGGCCGCGCTCACCAGCTCAGCAAGAGTGTCGTCAGAGCTGTGATCCGACGTGGCCAGCACCAAACGATCAAGGCTTCGGCAGCGCTGGAGGCGCTCTAACTGGTAGAGCACCATCGGCTTCTCGCCAATCGGTAGAAGCACCTTGCCCGGCAACCGAGAGGAGGTGGTGCGGGCCTGAACGATGGCGAGGGTGGTCATGGGGCGGGGCTCCAATGGCTGCGCGGGAGGCCAAGACGCCAGACATCCAACCGCTCACCGGCGCTCACCACCTCCTGCCGCAGGGTTCCCTCCAATTCAAATCCACACTTCTCGAAGGCACGGCGACTACCGATGTTGCCGGCATAGATGCCGGCGTTGAGCTTTTGCAGATCCAGCTCGCGAAAGGCCCAATCGCGCACCAGCGCAATGGCCTCGCTTGCATAGCCCTGACCCCAGCAACTGCGGTCGCCGATGAACAGGCTGAGATCGGCTCGGCGGTGCAACCCATGGATCGGGCCGAGCTTGATATTGCCGATGTGGCGACCCTCACCCGCCAGACAGATGGCGAACCAGGGGCTGGCCGGATCATCGCGATGGGCCTGCCAGTAGGCCTGCAGCGCTTCGAGGGTTTGCGGCAGGAAGCGGGTTTCCAGATAACGGTTCACTGAAGGATCGTTGAGCCAACCCAGGTAAGTGACATTGAGATCACCAGGCTCGAGGGCCCGCAACAGCAAACGGGGCGACTGCAGCACCTCAGACCTCCAGACGGATCGGCAGGCCAGCGTTGCGAATGTGCGAGCGACACTGCATCGGATTCTGATCGCGCTGGCAGAAGAAAGTGCCCGCGGCCACGGCGGCGGCACCTGCGTGATAACCCTCCACGAAGTGCTGGGCCAAGCCACAGCCACCGGAGGTGATCACCGGCACCGCCAGCGACTCCGAAAGAGCGGCGGTGAGAGCAAGATCGAGACCCTCGCCAGTTCCATCACGTTCGATCGCCGTCACCATCACCTCTCCTGCTCCGCGATCCGCGGCCTCACGCGCCCATGCCAAGGCTTCCCGCTCCCCATCCAGGCGACCGGCGTCAGCCCACACCCGCCAGGTGCCATCGGCACTGGGACGAGCATCCAAACTGAGCACCACACACTGTGCGCCATAGGCAGCAGCGACGCGATCAATCAATGACGGCCGCTCAAGAGCGGCGCTGTTGAGCACCACCTTGTCGGCTCCGCGATCGAGCAGGGATTGCACCTGCTCAAAACTGTGCACCCCACCACCCACGGCCAAGGGTGTGGCGAGGGCCTCAGCCACAGACTTCAGGGTTTCGAGCAGCACTTGCCAACTCTCCTCCGTGCGCTCCAAATCCACCAGGATCAATTCATCAGCAAGCTGCGCTTCATAGATCTTGGCCTGAGACAGGGGATCGCCGATGGCGCGGCGACTACCGAACTGCCGGGTGACCACCAGCACCGGTTGGGCTCCACGAAAGCTGCGGCGCAACCCCAGCTGCAGTTTCGGAATAAGACGGCGCTTCAGCATGATGGCAAGGCCAGGAAGTTCTCCAGCAGACGACGCCCCAGACGCTGGCTCTTCTCGGGGTGAAACTGCACGCCATAACAGGCACCTCGACCCACCACGGCGGTAAAGCTCCCGCCGTAATCAGAAGTAGCCAGCCCATGGGCTGAATCATTGGGCTGGAAGGCATAGCTATGAACGAAATACATATCACCAGCTTCAGGCAGACCTTGCGCGAGTGGGCTGGCAGATGAGTGCCAGTGCAGCGCATTCCAACCCACATGCGGCAGCACCAGATCGGAAGCCACGCTGAGACGCTCAACACGGCCGGGGATCAGATCCAAACCGGCCACAAAGCCACCCTCAGGCGCGCCCTCCGTGCCTTCACTGGCAAGCAGCTGCATGCCCAGACAAATCCCCAGAAGCGGGCGATCGGCCTGACACCACACCTGTTTGATTTT
>Ga0194124_10003579_pt1 | contig 16155 bp, 18 predicted proteins | sample TA2KigCas0mmetaG_FD_148605 | JGI IMG/M metagenome (GOLD analysis project Ga0194124, IMG submission 148605) | Freshwater microbial communities from Lake Tanganyika, Tanzania - TA2015031 Kigoma Deep Cast 0m | ecosystem: Environmental > Aquatic > Freshwater > Lake | place: Tanzania: Lake...
GGGGCCCAACAAACCAAGGTTAAAAAACAACCCAAGGTTTGGAAAATTCAAACTGCCCTTGTATGTTTGAAAGGGAAACGTTGTTAAACCAACCCGGTTTGGGTATGCACTTGAAATTCTAGTTGCTTGGGCGGCGGGGTTGCAGGTGGTAGTTAAACCAGAACATTTGGAAAAATTATGGATGAGATCATGCTTGGCAATTTAACTTTTCGCCGCCCTGGAATGGGTGGGGGATTGGGTTTTGGGGGCGCGGGCAGCAGCAAGCACAATGGAAAAGCAAGGCCGAAATCAAAATGCGATGACGCTCGAAGGACTTACGCCTATCCAACCAAATTGGGAGGATTTGGGCAGGTTTTTAGCGGGTATAAATAAGTTAGCGTTCATGCCGCAGCACAAATCCTAAAAAACATTTTGAATTATCCAATTTAGTATATACTTTTGCGGTATACTAAAATAGAAAAAAGGATGAAAACTCTATCTCTAAAGCTTGATGAAATCGTTTACGAAGAAACAGAGCAATTACTAGAAAAAATAAAAAAACCAAGAAATCGATATATCAACGAGGCTCTTCAATATTATAATCGGATTCAAAAAAGAAAGATTATATCCAAATTGCTGGTATTAGAATCAAAGCTTGTTAGCGAAGAATCTATGAACGTTCTTAATGAATTCGAAAATCTGGACGAATATGATAGCTAAGAAATATGAAGTTTGGCTCGCAAACCTCGATCCTAGGTTTGGGACAGAAACGGGTAAAACTAGACCAGTATTAATAGTTCAAACAGATATTTTGAATAAAATTCATCCATCAACTTTAATCTGTCCAATTACAACAAACGTCAAGCTTGAAAGTCAAATACTAAGAGTTCATTTAAAAAAAGGCACCGCAAAAGTCAAAGAAAACTGTGATGTAATGATTGATCAGTTGAGAGCTATTGACAACAAAAGATTAATTAAGAAAATTGGAGAATTACCAAAAGAAATCACAGAACGTGTAAAAGAAAATATTAAGATAGTCCTTGATCTAGAGGATTAAGCACGAAACGCTAACAGCAAGCAAGCGCCAGCCCAGATCTTACTTCGAAACAACGAATAGTTTTTAAAGATTAAGTTTTATCTTCGGTAAAACGATCATGTAAAAAGCGGGCCGAGCGCCTGCTTGCATAACGTTATTGGCAACCGCCCACACCCAACCACTGTTAAATCAGCCTTAAATATTTCCTTTACAGGAAACTTTGCTCTATCTTTGCATTATACTGTCATTGAATGAAGAAAAATTTTGATATCGAGCTATTGGAAGAAGCCGAATCGTTTTTGGAAAGTCTCGGTGAAAAAGAACGCTACAAGATTTATTACAACATACGAAAGGCGCAGCACATCAATGATAATGAACGCTTCAAGAAATTTAACGATAACATATGGGAGTTTAGGACGTTGTACAATTCTAAAGCATACCGACTTTTCGCTTTTTGGGATAGGTCAAAAAAGAACAACACCGTAGTCATTTCAACACATGGAATTCTGAAGAAAACACAGAAAACACCAACCAAGGAAATTGAGAAGGCGGAAAATATCAGAATAGAATATTTAAAAAATAAAGGTGATGAAAAAGGAAAATAAAATGAAAACGGTAAGTCTTGATGATATGATTGACAAACATGTCGGGAAGATTGGAACGCCTGAAAGGGACGCTTTCGAATATGAATTAAGCATTGACTTGATCGGGCATGCAATTAAACAAGCCAGAAAAGAACGCAACTTGACTCAAGAAGAATTGGGTAAGTTGGTTGGTGTTCAAAAGGCGCAGATCTCAAAAATTGAGAACAGCATTAAAAATGCTCGACTTGATACGATTATGAAAATATTTAAGGCTCTGGGTGCTATGGTAAATTTCAACGTTGAACTTGATCCTAAAAATTTAGCGGATTAAGTTGGGCAGCCACTAACAGCTAATCTTTCGTGCGGCGTGCAGCGCCCAGTCCCCATGTGCGGGATTGAACGTTGAAAGCCCGTTTCTGCGGGAAACCGTTTTTATGATTTGTTCCGCCCCTAAAGTTATTCTTTTCCAGTGGCATAAATGTCGTGAAAGGCTCAATATAATTCCCCCCTCCAAAACCCCCACCCCGCCCGCGGCAGGGATTGAACAAGGTTGCACGCAAGGGTGGCGGGGATTGGCCCGCGCGGCGCGGAGGCGACCTTGGGAGCCACCGCAAGCCCGCTGGGCCACCCCCCGGCAACCGCGGACAACCTGTGAAAGCCCGTAGCCGCCCCAATGCTTCCTGCCCTTTTCTGCTTTTTCTTTCCTTTTTTTTATTGGCCCATGAGCATGAGTTCGCCGATGACGGTATAACTGCTGTTATTGACTGTGGCGGAACTGCGCAATCGGTAGTAGAAATAGGGGCTGCTGTTGCCGGCGAAATACAGGCCGAAGGGGCTTTGGCCAGGGCTTAGGCCGGCGTTGACGTTGGGCGGGGCGGCGTTGCTGCGCTGGTCGAGCGTGGTCCAGCTGCTGCCGTTGTTGCTGCCCTCGAACACCCAGCTGCTGGGAATGTGGTCGTTGCCCCAGCGCCGCCACATGGCATAGGATTGCACCACTTGGGCGCTGGCAAACTGCACCCGAATCCAGGCGTTGCTGACGTCGCCCGAGTTGGAATGCCAGCAGCCGCTGATGTCGTCGAGGGAGTTGTCGAAGGCTTTGCTGGCGGGGCGCGGAGCGTCCAATGCCGTGCTGGCCGCGAACTGGGTGCCCGGCAGACTTAGGCCTCCGCCCGCCTTTATTTGTGGCAATACCACCTTTAGCTCGTTGCCATAGGTTACAGGCAAACCCTGGGCCATCACAAAACTGCGCACATAATAGGTTAGGCCGGGCTGCAAACCCTGTACGCTGTGCAGGGCGCTGCCCAAGGTGGGCAGGGTGCTGACCTGGGCGTCGGCGGTGTCGGGGCTGGGCAAGGTGTCGTAGCAGATTCCCTTCAAAACCAGGGCGTTGCCTCCGTCGCTGATGAGGCTGTAGTGCAGGCGCATGCCTTGAGCCCAAAGGTTGTCGGCGCTGTCGGTTTGAATTTGCGGGGGGAATGGGCAGGGGCTGTGCCAGCCAAGGGCGGCGCCGCGGTAGAATTCCATGCAGTGCAGGTCGGTGTTGTAGATTTGAAGCCCTTCGGCGGGGTTTTGAATGGCGTTGCGCTGGCTGCTGCTTAGGCGTGGGTTGGTTTTTAGTGGTTAGTGGTTAGTGGTTAGTGGTTAGTGGTTAGTTTTTAGTGGTTAGTTTTTAGTGGTTAATTTTAAGAAAATATTGTGTAATTATGCAATGAACTTGGACTTTCTGACGCAGAAAAATTCAAGCAATTTGTTGGTGAACTGTTGATGAACTTGGACTTTCTGACGCAGAAAAATTCAAGCAATTTGTTGATTAACTGCGAAGAATAGCTTGCAATTTGTTGGTGAACTGTTGATGAACTCCTACTACCCACTACCCACTACCCACTACCCACTACCCACTACCCACTACCCACTATGGAAAGACACGAATGGAAACTACTACGCACGGGGCTTTCAAATCCTGTTTGGGAATTTAAGAAAAGCGCGATGCCGCCCAGTCCGGGTTCGGGAATGGTGAGGATTCAGGTTCAGGCCTCGGGCATTAATTTTGCCGATGCCTTGATGATGCAAGGACTTTATGGAGATGCTCCGCCCACGCCGTTTGTTCCCGGATATGAGGTGGTAGGCCCGGTGGTTGCTGTGGGTCAGGATGCGCCTCAAGAGCTTCTGGGCCTAAGCGCAATGGCCTTTACCCCCTTCGGCGGATATGCCTCGGTTTTGGATTTGCCGGCCAGCCAGGTGGTGCGGGCCCCATCCATTCTGCGCCCAGAACAATCTTGCGCCCTGGTAACCCCTTATGTTACCGCTTGGTATTTGTCGGAAGTGCTGTGCAGCATTCAAGAGGGCGATCGGGTTCTGGTGCATTCGGCAGCCGGTGCGGTTGGCAGAGCCTTGGTAGAAACGGCCATTCGGCAGGGAGCTCAAGTATGGTTTTGCAGCCGAAGCGAGGAAAAACTAAAGGCCCTGGCCTTGGAATTTCCAGGCCAGCAGGGCCTATTGAATGCCCCGGGAAATCCGTGGTGGAAGCAAGTGCCAAGCCAGCTTCGTTTTGACCGCATTTTTGATCCCCTAGCCGGAAGGAATTTGGCGGAAGGGGTTAGGCGATTAAGGGCTGGCGGTATAATTTTGGCCTATGGAGCTGCGGTGCGAAGCGGCCGGCAGTCAAAATTTAGGGATGCCCTGATGCTTCTGCAGTCTGGATTTTACAATCCAATAGGCTTGCTGTTAAAGTCCAGATCAATGGCAACCCTAAACATGCTGCATGTTGGTCGCGAGCGGCCTGAATTGCTTTTAAAAGGACTTAGAATCATTGCAGAACGGGCGGAAATGGGAATTATTAGGCCTCCCTTGGCTCAAGGCGTAAGCGTTCATGAATTTGAGGCAACGATGCAGGCCTTTGCAAAGGGTGAGCGCCAAGGGAAACTTGCCATAGTATGGCAGCAGCCCCTTGCATCGTAAGGAGCCGAGCAAAGCCAGCCTATGAACGGCCGGGCCACCAACGGCCAAGTATTGCACATGGCCCCCCACTCTTAAAAGGTTAAGGTTTCCAGATAAACTGCTTTTTAAACCGGCCGTTGCTGTACATGAAAATCAGGGGGGTGTTGGGCAACAATGGTGATTCCTGCCCAAGTAGATTAACGATTCTAAGCGGTGCACCCCAATCTTCTTGGTGATTTTCTAATCCCGTTAAGGCAACGGTAAAGCAATCAGAGGTGTCAGCGCAGCCATTTAAGGAAACCACTACGGCATAACTTCCAGATTGCGTTGGAGTAAAGAAGGCAGAAGTTTCTGAAACAATGGGAGCAAAGTTCTGCCCACAATCCAACCATTGGTAGCTGGCTCCTTGTTGCGCGGCAATCAACGTGTCGCCGTTTTGGCCAACTTCGGCCATTTTGCCTGCGGTAAACAAATCAACCAATTCACAGGTAGATAAAGCCCTGTTCCACAAGCCAATATCGTCTATTTTTCCACCAAAATTATACATGTATTGAGAAGCAAAGTTTGATTTAAAGTGGCTTCCGATAAAAAATCGGCCATTGGGATTGCTGTCTATGGTCCCGCCCCAGGTTGTTTGCGCCGAGAGGCGAGCATTCACATACACCCGCATTTGATTTGCCGAAGCGTCCAATACGGCCACAATAAAATACCATTTTCCAATTTCTAGGGTGTCGGTTCCAACGGCAGATTCATACCAGCTTGGGACGCCTCCTTGATTCGAAATTGTAAAATGGGGCACACCATACCGAAGATAGAGGGTGTAAGCGCCAAAAATATTGGTAAAGGCCGTACTGTTTTTTGAAGCGATAACATCTTGCCCACTTTCAATCGTGGCAGAATCTGCGAAGACCCAAGCAGAAATCGTAAGGCTCTGGTTGTTTTTTATGTTCAAGATGGTGTCGTTTCCGCAATCCAAATAGGTTAATGGGATGCCATCAAACCGCATGGCCTTGTTGGCACTATTCCATCTATCCTCCGTTAAAACGATACCCCCGTTAACGCTACCATTGTTTCCATTAAAGCTCTCGTCTAAGGTATTTCCATTGAAGGGATACCAAGCAATCAGGCCGTTTGTAGGAAGGTAAGAGGGAAACTGGGCCTGAAGGCCTAAAACAAAGGATAGGGAAAGTAAAAGAAGCAGGTTTTCAAAAAAAAATTTGCTAAAAGTACTTTATATTTTTAATATTGAGTAAGGGCATCGGGCCCCTCTGCTTCAAACAACAAATCCAAGGCCTAATAAAATCAAAAACCAACAAAAACGCTGGTGAACAGCCAGCCTATGAACGGCCGGGCCACCAACGGCCAAGTGTGGCGGCAGGGATTGACGCAGCTACCCCGCAAAGGTGCCGAAGCCTGTCCCGCTAGGTGCGGAGGCGACCTTGGGAGCCCCCGCACCTAGCGGGACAGGCTTTCGGCAACTGCGGAGTAGCGCGGAAAGCCCAGCAGCCGCCCATTAACTCTTTTTTCACACCAATATTCCTTGCCTTTTCGTATTATTGAACCATGAAATATGTTTTACTGGCATTTCTTTGCCTTCCCATTTTTGTTCGGGCCCAAGATGCGCCGCCCGCGAAGCCTTTAACCTGGTATTCGATAGAGGAAGCGTTGATTTTGAACGAAAAAAATCCCCGACCTGTGATGATTGACCTGTACACCGATTGGTGCGGCTGGTGCAAAGTTATGGATCAAAAGACCTTCTCGAACCCCGAGATTATTCGTGTGCTTTCCACCTATTTTTACCCTGTAAAATTCGATGCCGAGCAAAAGCCCGATGTGAACTTCAAGGGCCGCGTTTTTAAGTTTGTGCCCAGCGGGCAGCGCGGCTACCACGAATTGGCGGCGGCGCTTACCCAAGGCAAACTAAGCTACCCAACCCTGGTTTTTTTAGATAAAACCATGACTCCCCTACAACCGCTACCGGGCTACAAAACCCCCAACGACCTGGAACCCATCATTACTTTTTTTGGCACCGGAATTTACCTAAGCAAAACCTACGACGCGTTTTTGAAGGAATTCAAAAGCAAGCTTTAATCGGCCTCCCATTCCTTTAAATCTGGCTCAAGCCCTTTTTGGGCACGTGCGGTTTTTCCGGTTTCGGCATTGAAGTCGGCAGGGCGCAACGCCCAATACCGAGGGCGTTCTGAGCCGTGCCAGGCCAAGAAGATCTGCTGTAGCTTTTTCCTATTTTCTGGGGCTTTTTCCATGACCAAAACCAAGCGTTGCCCATAAACCGAATCGGCAATTCCCGTAAAATAAAATCGGGGCAGCCCGGGGCCATGCTCTTCCTGCAAGCGGTGCTCCAGTTCTTCGGGCCAGACTTTTTTGCCGCCCACTTTTAACATGGAATCCATGCGGCCTGTCCATCGAAATGAACCGTCTTGTTCAATTTCTCCGGCATCGCCGGTTTGAATTGGCTCGGCTTGCAAGGCCGGGTGAACGATTTTTAGTCCCAGCTCGGTCATTTCCCAATGTATGCAATTTGAAATGGGCCGAAAGGTGGTTTCTGATTTGGGGAACAGCTCTCGGGCAGCAACATGGGTTAGGGTTTCGGTCATGCCATAGGTATGCCAAATTTGGGTGTGGGCGGGCGCCCAATGGAGAATGGCCTGCTGCAATTCTGGGCTAAGGGGTCCGCCGCCCAGCAAAATACCCTGCAAGGGGCTTAAGGCTGAGCGGGCATCGGCATGGTTCAAAATGGCATGCAGCATGGTGGGGGTAAAAGAAACGAGTTCGGCCTGAACCTTGCCTTGAATGGGCTGTGCGCTGGGCGGCATTACCTGCAAGGGGGTTTGCGACACCAAGGCGCGGTACAACACCATTCGTCCGGCCACAAAGGTCAGGGGCAGGCAAAGCAACCAGCGTTTGGCCTGTTGGGGCGACAACCATTCCTGGGTTAGCCTGGCGGAAGCCTGAACTTGCTCTCGGCTAAACCGAAGCTCTTTGGCCGCGCCCGTAGAACCCGAGGTAAAAAACGGCATCAGGGGTTCGTCGGAAAACCAATTTTCCCAAAGGCGGCGAAACAGCGTGTATTCTGGATGCGAGGCCGGAAGCCCCAGTATTCCCCTTTTGCTGGGCTCTAATATTACTGGGGCCAAACCCATGGCAAATCGGGATTAAAACGGAGGGCCGGCCCGTCTAAATCTAAGGGGCTTTGCAGGTTGTTGCGGTACAGTTGCCCGGTTCCTAGTCCTTGGGGCATGGGGTTTTGTTGGGTGTACACCCACTGAGCAATGGCATTTAAACCCAGGTTTGACTCAAGGGCCGAGGTGGCCCACCAGTGCAAACCACATTCTGCCGCCACTTCAATCCATTCTTGGGCTTGGCGAAATCCGCCCAACAAGCTGGGCTTTAAAATCAAATACTGGGGAAAAATGGTTTCAACCAAGTCCCGCTTTTCGTCCAAACTGCGCAAGCCAATCAATTCTTCGTCTAACGCAATGGGCACGGGGCTCCAGCGGCACAAATCGGCCAGGTCGTCCCACTGCCCAACGGCAATGGGCTGTTCGATGGAATGCACGGCCAAATCGCCCAGTTCGGCCAGCACGTCTTCAATTTCGTGCAGCTTAAAGGCTCCGTTGGCGTCCACCCGTACCTCTAGAACTTCGGGGCCAAAGTAGGAACGAAGGTTGTGCAGCAATTCCATTTCAGAGGCCCTGTCGGCGGTGCCTATTTTCATTTTCAGGCAGCCGTACCCTTCGTCAATTTTCTGCTGAATGGCCTCTGCCATTTCGTTGGGCTGGGCCATCCAAATTAACCCGTTGATGGGAATCCGGTCGCGCCCATCGGTAAATTTGCTGGGAAAGGGTTTTTGTTTGCCCCCGGTTTCTAAATCCAACAGGGCTTGTTCTAGGGCAAACATGGCCGAAGGAACACGTTCCAGCGGAGATTCCAGCATTTCTATCGCCAAATCGGGCTCAGCACAAATGTGGTCTAAGGCTTCTTCCACCATCGACATTCCCTCAATGCTTAATCCGGGCAAGGGGGCCGCTTCGCCCCAGCCTATTTCTTGGGGGCGGTCGGGATGCCATATTTTAAGGTAAGCCACTCTGTGTTGGTGCATGCGCCCGCGCGAGGTGCGGGCAGGGTTCAAAAAATCCAGGGTGTGCGGAATCCATTCTGCCTGCAATCCCGGGGGGAACTCCAGGTTTCTTAACCGATCAAATACATCCAACGAATCTGCCATACCATTCTTTTACCAGGCCAACAATCCAGAAAAACCAAGCGCCATGCACAAGCAGGCCAATACCATTACCTTCAACCAGGTGTCGAACGAGGTGTAATTCTGGTTCCGAATGGCGCCCTGCAATTGAAACAAAGAAAGGGCGGTTCCGGGCCCCAGCCAGATCAGAGCTTGGCTTACCGAAAGACCTTCAATCCAAACCAGGCTCCACCAGCCGATCAATCCCAAAAAAACCAAGAAAAAATGGTAGGTTTTACCCCCTGCCATGCCCAGGCGAACCGCCAGGGTGATTTTGCCTGATGCGGCATCGCCAACCTGGTCGCGCATGTTGTTCATGTGCAGCACACCCATGCTAAATCCGGCCATTCCCAGTGCCGGCGCCAAAGCAAGCACCTGAAATTCAAGGCTATGCAACCAAGCTGTTCCCAGCACCGCCAGCAGACCGAAAAACAAGCCCACGAACAGATCGCCAAGTCCGGAATACCCATAGGGATTTTTGCCCATGGTGTAGTTAACGGCGGCCCAGAGGGCGGCGGCGCCCAGAAAAACGAACAAAAAAGCCTCCAGCCATTGCTGTGCCGGAAAGGCAAGGGCAATCACCGATAGGGCAAGACCGGCCGCCACCACAGCGCTGAACCAAATGGCGCGAAGCATGGCCGCCGGACGAATGCGCCCCGATTGCAAGGCCCGCTCAGGACCTACCCTTTGGTTGTTGTCGGTGCCCCGGGAAAAATCCCCGTAATCGTTAGCCAGATTGCTTAAAATTTGAAGGGCCGCGGCGGTGGCTAGGCAAAGAACCGTAATCAAGGTGTTTTTGAAGCCCAAATACGCTGCAAGGGCCGAGCCCGCGGCAATGCCCGAAACCGCCAAAGGCAGAGTGCGCAACCGCAGCGCCGATATCCAAGTCTTGGCCTGCATGCTTATGGGAATCGAGGAAATTTAGAAAAGTCGGGGTCGCGCTTCTCCAAAAAGGCGTTTTTCCCCTCCTGGGCCTCTTCCAGCAAATAATACATCAAGGTGGCATCGCCGGCCATTTCCATGATGCCCGTTTGTCCGTCTAATTCGGCATTCAAGCCCCGTTTAATCATGCGTACAGCTAGGGGAGAACGCTTCATAATGGTTTGGCACCATTCCACCACGGTATCTTCAAGCTGCTCCAAGGGCACCACTTTGTTTACCATTCCCATTTGCTCGGCCTCGGCTGCGGTATATTGATTGCACAAAAACCAAATTTCTCGGGCTTTCTTTTGGCCTACATGCCGAGCCAAATACGAACTACCGAAGCCGGCATCGAAACTGCCTACTTTGGGTCCTGTTTGCCCGAAGAGTGCGTTGTTTGAAGCTATGGTTAAATCGCAAACCACGTGCAACACATGCCCGCCGCCAATCGCATAGCCATTCACCATGGCAATAACGGGCTTGGGCAAAGAACGAATCCGTTTATGCAAATCCAACACATTCAGCCTAGGAATCCCATCGGTGCCAATGTATCCGCCGGTGCCCTTTACATTCTGGTCGCCGCCAGAACAAAACGCTTTGTCGCCTGTGCCGGTCAACACCACCACCCGAATATCGCCCCGCTCACGGCAAATGTCTATGGCATCAATCATTTCAATGTTGGTTTCGGGTCTAAAGGCATTGTACACCTCTGGCCGGTTTATGGTGATTTTGGCAATCCCTTGAAATTCCTCGAAAAGAATGTCGGTGTAGGTTTTTATGGGGGTCCAGCTGCGTTGGCTCATGCTTGTGTAAATTTAGTGTAATTCGGCAGGTTTTCTGTTTAAGGAACATTCAAAGAACAGAATTGAAGGGCTTAGGGTTCTGAACGGGGTTCATCTTTCGTTGACCAAAGGCCAAAGAAATCATGCTTTTTGATGCTTGATTCGGCATAGAACTTAGGCCTTAAGGCGATTGTAAGCGGCAATGCCCCGCGCCAAACATTCCATGGCCTGTTCTAGATCGGTTTCGTTCAAAACATAGGCTATCCGCACCTGGTTTTTGCCAGCACCCTGGCTGCGGTAAAAGCCCGCTGCCGGAGCCACCATCACGGTTTGATTGTTCCATTCAAAATCGGTCAGCATCCAGGCGCAAAACGCCTCGGCATCTGCTACCGGAAGCTCGGCCACCATGTAAAACGCTCCCCCAGGCAAGGGTGCCTTTACTCCCGGAATGCTCGTGAGCAAACGGTGCGTCAGGTTACGTCGATGCACGTATTCTTGAACCACTTCGGTAAAATACGAGGCCGGAGCATCCAAAGCGGCTTCTGAGGCCACCTGCCCAAAGGTCGGCGGACTCAACCGTGCTTGGGCAAACTTCAGGGCCGCTTGGTACACCTCGGCATTCCGAGTAATCAAGGCTCCAATCCGTGCTCCGCACATACTGTAGCGCTTCGACACCGAATCGACCAAAATCAAATGCTGCTCTAATCCTTCCAGGGCCAAGGTGCTGGTAAAGGGCTGCCCGTCGTACACAAATTCGCGGTACACCTCGTCGGCAAACAAAAACAAATCGTGTTCCAGCACCAAATCACGCAGGGCTTTCAAGGCCGCTTCCGAATACACGGTTCCGGTCGGATTCCCAGGATTGCAAATCACAATGGCCTTGGTTTTAGGTCCAATTTTTTCGGCAAAGGCCTCCGGCGAAGGCAAGGCAAACCCATCTTCGATGTGGGCCGTAACCGGCACAATCTGCGCCCCCGCAGCAATAGCAAAGGCGGCATAATTCGCGTAAAAAGGCTCTGGAATAATCACTTCATCGCCCGGATTCAAGCAGCTCATCAACCCAAACAGCAAGGCTTCTGAGCCCCCGGTGGTAATTAAAATCTGCTCGGAATTCACCTCTAAATTCAATCCCCGGTAGTAGTCCGACAATTTTTGGCGGTACGAAGCAAAGCCCGCCGAGTGGCTGTACTCCACCACCGGCAAATCAAAGTTTCGTATGGCTAGCAGGGCCTGCACCGGCGTTTTTATGTCGGGCTGCCCAATGTTTAAGTGGTACACTTTACGGCCTTTGCGCTTGGCCTCTTCGGCAAAAGGAACAAGTTTTCGTATTGGCGATGCGGGCATTAGCATGCCCTTTTCAGAAACCGTTGGCATAGGCGAAAGATTTAAGGCCAAAAGTAGGCAATCTGCCGCTAAAATCAGGCGGCTAAAGCCCTCAATCTACCACCGTGCCGCTCACCTCAATCACATGCTTTTTATAGATGGTCTGCCCATCGCTGTTCCGGCCATCTACCTCGTTGGTAGTCAAGGTAACTGTTTTGTTAAAGGGGCCTTTGGCCTTGGCATCGTAGGTTATTTTAATTTGAGCGCTTCCGCCGGGTTTCAGCGGACCTTTCGGATAATCGGGCACGGTGCATCCGCAAGAGCCTTCGGCTTGGGTAATCAGCAAAGGTTGATTTCCGGCGTTTTTGTACACAAACACAGCATCGTGTTTGCCGCCGGTTTTCACCGACTTAAAATCCACTTCCATTTCTTTGGCTTCAAATTTCGGCCCCAGCTCCATTTGCGCCAGCGCGGTATTTGCAAAAAACAACAGGGGCAAAGCAAAAGTCAACAGCGTTTTCATGTTCTTTTTTTTCAAAGGTACAGCATTGCCCATCAATTTGTTGGGGTTGAGCATGCAAAAAAGCTGTTAAAATGGGAGTTTTTGGGCGGTTGCGGGCTTTCAGCGCTAGTCCGCGGTGCGGGGGCGCTGCGGCAGCGGGCCCAAGGTAGCTCCCAAGGTCGCTCCTTGGTCCGCGCGCCGCAGTGCCCCTGCCCCTTGCGGGCAAGCTGCTTCAATCCCTACCGCGGCACCTTAACCCACACCTTAATAAATAAGCCATTTTATGCCTTGTCCGCCTTGCATGGGCACCAAGGAATACAGGCCTGGCTCCAGGCTAAACTGGGGAATTTCGGTGTAGCTTCCCGGCATGGCATCGAAGTTTCCACACAAACGGCCCATGGCATCGAACAAACCAATGCTACCCCCAACATAGTTGGCCGGCAAGTAAAAATAGCCGACTCCCAGCGAAGGATTCGGAAACACAAAGGGCTGCTGCTCCGAGCCCGGAAGCGGTTGGCACACATTTTTGTCGTTCCATCCCTGTGCATCGTTCCAAACCTGCGCCGGTCCACCCCCAGTCAAACGAATTTCTGCCCCCGTAATTCCCGGCGGATTATCGTGCCAATCTGGAAAACTTACATTTAAACAAGCAATGCCCAAGCACAGGGTGTCGGCGTTGCTGTTTGTTAAGGAATCGCTGGCTGCCCGTTTCCAAACCAATTCTCCTTGGGCGGTTTGTATGCGCAACTCCGATTGCTTTAATTCTGCATGGCTGTACACTATGGTATTGACCGGCCCCGATTGCACCCGAATTCTGCCTTTGCGGCGGTTATCGCCGGGCTGCTGATCCGTTAGGTTTCCGGGCAATTTTAGTTCCAGTTCTAGGCTGTCGCTGCCTTGTTGCCCGGCCAACTTGTCTTTTAACTCAATCCATAAGGTGTCTGAAAAACCAATGCTTTCTGAAATCCACCAAGATTGGCTTCCTTTTGAATTGCGGAGTTCAAGCCTTAGGGAATCGGTGCTGTTTTGTCCCCAGCGCACCAGCCCCGCCCGAATGGTTTGCCCTTTGCAATAGGGGCGGTCTTCGGGCATTAGCAGTTCAAAATCTAGGTTGAACACGGGCCGGGGATAATAGCCTCCGGCCAAAATGGCGTTTCCCAGTTGGGCGGGGTCCAACCAATAACCTAGGCTCTGGGCCGTATCGCTGTGGTTCCAAGCCGCAAACAAGCCTCCGTAGTAATCTTCAAGTTTGTTGGCACAAGCGGCATAGCCACCCCGCAATTGCCCAACCACGGTATGGGTTCCCATGCGAATCAGTGGGCTTCCGCTGGAACCTGGCTCGGTGGTTCCCGCTGCCCAGCTGTTTACCCTGACATACGAACCCGTTCCAGAAACAGCTCCCAGGTAGGTGCTACGGCCAAGTCCATTGGTTTCGGCGGTTGAATGTTTAAGCACATCGCCGCTGGGGTGGTGCAGCCCGTAGTAACCGTTTCCGGGTAAGCTGTCGGCGCGGTCCCATCCGGCCCAAAAGGGCTTCCATTGGGGCAAAGGATTTCGGTCTAGCTTCCAAAGTTCGGCATCGGCATTGGGGTTCGAGGCCAAGCGGCTGCCTCCTTGAATGGAGCGCAGCAAAGCCGCGTCGGGGCCTCCACAGCTGGGGCTGTAATAATCAAACACAAAAACGGCATCGGCCGTGGTGTTGCAATGCCGAGCCGTCAGCACCAAGGGGCTTCCGTCTTGGGCGGTGTTGTTCAATAAGGTTCCGGTGCAACGGCGTGCCCCGCTGGGCGACAGCATTAAAACCAGGGCGTCTTTCAATGGGTTTGGCGACACACATTCCGCATCGATGTTGCAGGGACCAGAACTTCCAAATCCGCTTTTGTCGGTTGGGCTTTCGTACCACAAATGGCTCAGCAGGGCTGTTGGGGGTTCTGGGTTGGCCGACTCCCAAATCAAACAGAGGGAATCGCCGGCAAGGGGTGGCACGGCAAAATCGCCCCGGGAATTGGAAAATTCAGAGCCAAAGGGCCCATAATGGCTTTGGTTTGAAACCAACCACAGGCGCTCGCTGGGCTTCGGAAAAAATCCGCTCAGCACAGGAATCAGGGCTTTGGCCTGGCTTAGCGTAATGCCCAAATAATGTTGAAAGCCTTGGTCGCTGGTTTGGCTTTTCCAGGCAGTTTGGCCCGGATTTAGCGCATGCACCCGGCCCCAATCGGCGGCCTTTTCGCTGCTTTCGGCCTTGGCGCTAGCCGCAGGAACCATGGGCAAAACCAGCCAAGCGGTACCGGGCGGCACCTTTGGCGCAGCCGCCTGCTGCGGAATCTGGGCCTTCAGGCTTGACACCAAGCCCGCCCCAAGCAACAGGAAAAAATACACTTTCATGGCTTAAAGATACGAGGGAAGCAATACAGTTTATGGAAATGGACCACATAAGCAAAAAAGGGGGCCGAAGCCCCCTTTCTTACATTCTAAGAAATATCCCTTAGTTTTCTTCTTCAAACTTCTTCATTTCGTCTTCAAACACCTCGCGGAATTTGCTGATTTCGAAGTCTTGTTTCAAGGCAGCATTGGCCGAAATTTTGCTGGTCAAGCCGTTGTATAAGGTTTCTTTTTCAACCTCAAGAGCCACAAAGGTGCGGAAGTTGCCGTTGGGCAAAGCGTTGGTTTGCTCGCAAGCGGTACGGATGTCAATCAAGGTTTGTTTTACCACCTCGCGGGTAATGTTTTCCACTTTTTGGTCGAACTCAAACTTGTTTGAAATTTCGCGCTCTTTGGCATACCGCTCGGTAACCGATTTGATTTTGGTTTCGATGCTGGCTGCCAATTGCTGACGGGTTAAGGTCAAGGCTTTTTCTTTGCTGAAGCTCATGTCCGAAGACTCTCCGCTCATTGAAGCCCGGAAAAATTTGTCGTCGGTGGTGTACTTAGGGCCAGAACAAGGGATTTTAATTTCTTTGCCTATGGCATCGTTGGCGACGGCAGTACGGCTTTTGCAAGAGGTTAACGAAAACGATCCGGCCAAAATCAGGGCGGAAGAGAAAAAAAGAAGGGAACGGTTCATAAAAATGTTTTTAATTGGTTTGTTTCTTTTGGTTATTCAAAACCTGTGCCAAAGTAAACAATATGGACTAAATTCGTGTATATTTAAAGTAAAATCCCTTTAATCATGTGGAAAAAACTCCTTCATTACGTCAACCCCCTCACGCTTTTCCGCAAATCTGAAGCCCAGGGGAACATCAACCTTAAGCTTATGCACGGCATTAACCGCATCAGCATATTGATGTTTCTACTGGCCTTGATTGTAATGATGGTAAAATTCTGGAGCTAAATTAGCCAGCCGAGGCGCAGATCCAGTGTTCCGGATTTATCCATTTTTGGGCGGCCAGCTGAATGTCGGCAGGGCCAATTTCAAATAGGCTTTGGTGGTGCAAGCGCAGGTAATCGGCGGGATATCCCAAACCCTGCAAGCCCATCAGGCGGTCGTGCCGGTTTAAAACACCGTCTAAGGTACGGGCTAAACTGCCCGCCAAGTAATTTCGAACGGTTTCAATTTCTTCTGCCCGCACGTCGCCCTGCATAAGCCGCCGGGCCTCGCGTTTCATTTCGGCAAGGGTTTCTTCTTTCTTGCCTCCGTTTATTTGGGTATTGACCATCCAATACGAGGCCGATTTAAAGCGCATGGGGCTGGCGTTGATGCCGTAGGTGTAGCCCTTTTCTTCGCGGATGTTCTTCATCAATCGGCTACCGAAATATCCACCCCAAAGCACCAACATAAACCGAAAAGAGAATTCTTCTTGAATACGTTCTGAGGGGGCAGGTCCCACCACCCC
>Ga0194124_10003594_pt1 | contig 16131 bp, 10 predicted proteins | sample TA2KigCas0mmetaG_FD_148605 | JGI IMG/M metagenome (GOLD analysis project Ga0194124, IMG submission 148605) | Freshwater microbial communities from Lake Tanganyika, Tanzania - TA2015031 Kigoma Deep Cast 0m | ecosystem: Environmental > Aquatic > Freshwater > Lake | place: Tanzania: Lake...
ATACCGGAACCGCAGTGGAAGTAATCACCTATCTGGTCACCCCAACCAGTGCAACGGGCTGTAGTGGAGCTGCGTTCAATCTTGAAGTAACAGTCAAACCTCCTATCGTAATCAATGGGGAACCCTACAGCTACAACGGCTTTGGAATTTCTTGCTTTGGGGCAAACGATGGTAAAATCGAGCTCAATCCTACAGGCGGAAAATTACCTACCGATCCAGCTGGATATACCTATTCTTGGACAGGACCCAATGGATTTACCTCCACAGCCCAAAATATTTACAATTTGGTACCCGGTACTTACAGCGTCAATGTGGGAGAAGGATCTGGATTGTGCACCCAAACCAAAACCTTTGTGGTCACCGAACCACTGCCGATCGATATTACCGAGACCCCCTCCAATTACAATGGATTTGAAATCTCCTGTTTTGGAGCATCAGATGGCAACATTAATCTTTCAGTTACTGGAGGCACAAGTACCTACACCTACCTCTGGACTGCATCCAATGGGGGCTTAGTTCCTGCAGGCATGCAAACAGCTGCAAACTTAACGGGCGTCCGTGCCGGTACCTATAGCGTCAAAGTACTCGACTCTAATGGTTGTGAGAAAATTGAAACTTACGTATTAAGACAGCCTGCTCCAGTCGGAATAAGTGAAGTGGTAGCCAACAGAAGAAATGTACTCTGCTATGGAGAAGCAACTGGTAACATCACAGTCGTAGGTTCTGGAGGAGTAAAAGCTTATACCTACACCGTCACGGGAACAGACTACAGTGGAGCGGCAGTATCCCTTACCTCTGGACCGACCAACCTTAACCTGTATTCCTTCTCCACACTTAAGGCAGGACAATATATCCTTACGCTCACAGATTTGAATGGCTGTCAAAAAAGTCTGCTTCCAATTACCATTACCCAGCCTCAAGCCCCATTGCAAGTAACGAATTCTGTTTTATCCAATTTCAATGGATTCAATGTGGCTTGCTTTGGAGACACCAATGGATCGATCACCCATCAAGTGAGTGGTGGTACACCTCCTTACCGCTATTTGTGGACTGGACCTAACGGATTTTCGTCTACTAGTCTCAACTTGACCAACCTTGCTGCTGGAAACTACCAGTTGACGATTACAGACGCGGTCAACTGTACCTTGGTAAAACCTTATCAAATCATCAGCCCCGATCCAATTGATGTAGATGCAGTTAAACAAAATGTGCTCTGCGGAGGCGAATTGAGTGGCAACATCTTTATCCGTAATGTGACTGGTGGAACAGGCACTTATGATTTCCTCTGGTTAAAAGATGGGGTAGGCGAAATTAAACGAACCCGTATACCGGAAGACTTGAGAAACATTGGTCCTGGCAGGTATATTCTTGTGGTTACCGATCAAAATTTCTGTGAATACATTGAAGTTTTTGATGTGACTGAGCCCGTAGCGCTAGTCACTACCTTGGTGAAAAAAGAGAATAATTTGTGTTTTGGAGACTCCAAAGGCAGTATCCAAATCAATGTAGCTGGCGGAACGGGACCCTATACCTATGCTTGGACAGGTCCTGGAGGCTATACTTCCACCAACAAAGACCTTTCTGGCTTGCTTTCGGGCACCTATCAAGTCATGGTCACGGATGCGCTACTTTGTACAAGTACCTTATCTGTACAAATCACTCAACCTACTGAAATCTTAATTAATCCATCGGGGACCATGGTTAGCTGTCCAGATGGAAAAGACGGTGCAATTTCCTTGACTTTAAGCGGTGGAATTCCACCCTATGTGTATGCTTGGGTAGGACCTAATGGATTTAGATCTACCACCCGTGACCTTTCTTCCTTGTCTGCTGGAACCTACGATCTAGTAGTTACTGATGGCATTGGGTGTAAAATCACGCGCACCTATGAGATTACAGATCCCGAACCAATTGTACTTACGCCAACTATCTCAAACTTCAATGGATTTGAAATCAGCTGTAAAAATGGAAGTGATGGGGTGATTGACCTGAATATTACTGGAGGAAATGGAGGCTATAAAATCTTCTGGGAGGGTCCAAATGGATTTCGATCCAACCTCCCCAAAATCGTAGGTTTGGTGGCTGGCACCTATGATGTCACCGTAGTGGATAGTAAAAATTGCATTTCCAAAGCAACCTACACCCTCGATGCTCCAGAAGAACTCTTAATTACCAGAGATGACCTTCAAATTACGGACGTTTCCTGCTTTGATGGAAGGGATGGTACCTTGAAAGTAACCATCAAAAAAGCATCCGTAGGCCCTTACCGTTATGAATTGAGCGGTAATAGCGTTACAGGCTTCCCCCTTTCAGAATCCATCCTTTCCAATAACCTAACCCATCAGTTTACCGGGTTACGAGCCGGAAGCTATACGCTTCGCGTTTCGGATGCAAATGGATGTGCCTTGAGTGAACTCTCAGGATTAGTTGTCAACCAACCCTCCACTCCCTTAGGTTTTTCAATACAGAAAACAGATAACTCCTGTTACCGAGCAAATAATGGGACCATTCGAGTAACACCAGCTGGAGGCACCGCGCCATACACCATCCGTTGGAATAACCTCTCCACTTCCTTTACGCTACAAAATTTGTCCCCAGGAACCTACACCGCTACGGTAAAAGATGCAAAAGGCTGTACCGTGGGAATTAGTACCACAGTGGCTGAGGCTCCAGTCTACGACCTGCAAGAAGTAGTGAAAAATATTTCCTGCTTTGGCAAAAAAGATGGTTCAATCCAGCTGAATATCATCGGCGGTAAAGCACCAATTAAGGTCCAATGGGCACATGGCCCGCAAGAACCTACCCTCAACAACTTGGAAAAAGGAGTGTATAGCGTGGTCATCACGGATGCAGGTGGATGTAAAATTGAGCGTCAATTCGTCATCAATGAACCACAAGCGTTAGACCTATCTTCAACAGTTACAGATGCAATGGATTGCGATGACCCGAACACCGGCTCAATTTCCGTGACCCCATTTGGAGGAACCCCTCCCTACACCTATACCTGGAGTAATGGGGCTAAAACGCAAAATTTGGTAGGTATATCTCCTGGATCTTATAGTTTGGAATTGGTGGATGCCATGGGATGCCGAATCCTACGTCAGTTCACCGTAATCCGTCCACTCCCATTGGAAGTAAGTGTGGCGCGAACTTCTGAAAGAATATGTAACCCAAGAGGACTTAAGTCCAACTTCAAAGTAGCAGTTACGGGGGGCGTTGCTCCATATTCGGTCACCTGGAATAGAGGCACGCAAACCAATGGAGGCTTGACCATGGACACCCAAGAATTGGGCGTATTTATTGTCACCGTCACCGATGCTCGAGGATGTATCCAAACCAAGCGCATGGAAGTCATCGAAACAGATCCTTTGGTTCCTGAATTTGATTTCAAATCTGCTTCATTCGACTTTTCCTTTGAGAATTTAGTGAACTTTGATGTTATGTTTAAAAACACAAGTGTAGGGAAATACAAGGAAGTAACTTGGGATTTTGGGGATGGTAGCGGAAGCTTGGAATGGGAACCCCCCCATAAGTATGCAAAAGCAGGTACCTACTTGGTAGAATTAAAACTACGGGATTTGGAAGGTTGTGTGGTAAGCTATACCAAAGAAATCGTCATCACAGATTTCTATTTTGAAATTCCTAACGTATTTACACCAAACGATGATAGTATTAACGATTATTACTTCCCCAAATTCCTTTATATAAAGGGTATTCACTTCCTTGTAATGAATAAGTGGGGAGAATTGATCTTCGAGACCAAAGATTTGGAATCAAAGGGCTGGGATGGCACATACAAAGGTGGCGATGCTTCCGTTGGAAACTATGTTTACCGTGTGCGCTTTACGACACTTGACGGTCGCGTATTTGATCAATCATCGGTATTTTATCTAGGCAAGTAAACTATGAAAAAAGTAATCCTTCTTCTACTGAGTCTACTCCTTGCCCAAAGCCTTAGGTCACAGGATTTTCACTTTTCCCAGTTCTTCGCAGGCCCTCTCAATCTGAATCCTGCACTTACCGGTTCTAGTGATTTGACCCGAATGGGAGTCAATTACAGAAAGCAATGGCCTGGCTTAGATTTTGATTTTAACGGCTATTCTGCCTTTATTGACCATTATAGTTTCGATTTACAAAGTGGATTTGGAATAATTGTTAATGCCTATAATGAGCAAAACATGAGCTTGAATACTTCAGAGTTAGGGGCTCTATATTCTTATAGATTACGGCTTTCAGAAAATGCCAGCCTCAGTATGGGAACACAAATTACCTATGCTAGACGAACTGGAAATTTAGAAAACTTGATCTATGGAGATCAAATAGACGTCTTCAATAGAACCATCAACCCCAATTCCATTGACATGCTCAATCAATTGGAACCTTTCGGTTATTTAGATCTTGGATTAGGATTGATGTTTGCAAGTCCTAATTATTGGTTTGGGATTAGCGGTTACCATTTGAATAATCCTAAAATGCTAAATACCACCTACAGTGAATTTGAGTTTTTACCCATCAAATATGGAGTGCAAGCCGGCTGGCAACAAGATTTGGGATCATCTGGATATTGGGGAGATGACAAACAACGATATATTTCCATCATGACCAACTATAAGAATCAAGGCGTTTTTTCTCAACTAGATTTGAGTACACAAGCAAAGTATGATTCCTTTATTTTTGGCCTGGGCTTCAGAGGCATGATGTCCACTAGTGAACTTAAAAATTATGATTCTGTAATCGGTCTAGTTGGAATTTCCCTTGAAGGGGGGCTTATCCTCGGCTATTCCTACGATTGGATGATTTCTCAAGTAGGAGCAAATACCAAAGGTTCTCATGAATTCTCCCTTCGATACCAATTTTTGGCAGGTAACCCAGGTCAACGTGGAAGGAAAGATAGATTCCCTGCACAACGATGCTTCAATTATCTATACTAAAAATTATTTAATTTTTGGAAGAATTTTCAGACTCTTCTCCTGCTTCTCCCAGTTTCCAATCCACCCAAGCATCCATTTGCTTGACCGAATTGGGGCGCAATAGCAATTTTTGCTGCGCATCTAGAAGGTAGAAAGATGGAGAACTAGATACAAAGTAGTCTTGAGCAGATTGGGTATCCCAACTTTTATAATCTGAAAATGCGATGAAAGGCATTCCCTTAGCATATTCTTTAAACGCAAGAGGATCCGAATCCATGGAGACAAATACTACTTCTACTCCATACGAGTTCCACTTCTCATACAGTGGAATGAGCTGGGCCATTTCTTCATTGCATGCAGGACACCAGCTAGCCCCAAAAATTACCAACCTATAAGGCGCAATGACTTCAGACAAGCGATTCGGATAAGGTACAGGGTTCCCTTGCAACAAAACATCCCCAGAAAATTGAATTTCTGGCACCTGCGTTCCCAACTTCATGGCACGATAGGTCTCTAATTGCCTGGCGAGTCGAGGAGGAAGTTGATTCTCAGGATCTTGCAGGACTTTTAATGCAAGGTATTCCGAAACCTGGGTGAGGCTTCTCTTTTCTAATAGTTCAAACAAATAGGCAATCACTTGATGGTAGCTATCCTCTTCACCCTTTAAACTTGCCAAGATGGCATCCACAGAAATCCCCATTTCTTTATACATGGAATCAAAAGATCTTCCACTATTTTCAAGGAGCCAAATTTGACTTTCTAAGATGTCTCTAAAAAGTCCACTTTTGTACAAGCGCGCATCGGCATAGTCCAAGGTTCTGAAGGCCTCTACCACTTGAGGAATTTCAGCAATCCGGTATTGGGCCACTGAAGAGACCGATCCCACCAATTTTCTAAGAGGTAAAAACCAGCGAGCATAGCTATCATCAGGCAAGGCATTTATAAATGATTCATCTTCCTCCTTGAGGCGCTGTACTTCTGTACGAATAGCTTCCCTAGGGGTTTTCAACGATAGTGAAAGTGAATCCTGTGCATACAAATTCTCCAAGTAGGCCCAAGCACTCAAGGCTTGCTCCCGGCGAACTTGCGCTTCGGCATACTGCTCCAGCCATAGGTTCTCTTTTCCAGAACGAATAACTACCGTGGCAGCATCATGTAAAACTTGGCCCTCCAAGACCACTGCCTCTTTTTCCAAAATCACAACAAAAGGCTGTTGGTCTTCTGCAGTTAGGAAGGCTACTCCATGGTCTTCTGGGACATAGCTCAATATAAACCTTCCTTGATCGTCTGCCATGGTTTTTGCAATAGGATAAGTCACAAACCCATTCATCCCCTCTAAGGCAATGGATTGCTTGGCTAGAGAAGGAAACTTTCCCGTGATGGTCTGAGCAGGTATAGTTTGAAAAATCAGGAGAAACAAGAACCCTGTAACAACATATTTATTCATAGGAAAAAGGCAATATTACTTCTACAAAAGTATCAAATTTAGAATGTAATGGAAAGGTGGAAAATGAAAGTCGTCGCCTCCTCAATTTTTAATGCAACGAATAGAATACCCACGAGATCGCGGATAAGGATTTACAAAAGCATTTCCAGACCAATAGGCAAAAAATTGTGCCTCATTGTCATTTGTAACGACCGAACTGGTCCATAACATTCCATATGGAGACCCTTGTGCTTCTAAATACACAATTCCATCGTCCCTCTCTCGATATCCAGATAATGGTAACTTTAAAACTGAATTAAAAGCACCAACTGAATTATTTCCCGTCGTCCAGGATTGACGTTCACTTGTAAATTCTGCAGCAGTAGGAACCCTAAACCCTTTGGGGCATGGATTATTTATCCCATTAACTCCCTGCCAAAGGGCATTATTTTGCGGATTCCTCCAATCATCGGTCACGCTAGAGGTAGGCACTAAAATAAAATCATCATGACCCGGTTGATCCAAGGAGCTGATTGTTGTTCGGGTTCCTGAATTTCTACATTGGTGCCCGTCGGCCCCTCTCCCCCATTGATACAAATCTCCAAATGCTAAAGCATCCGTACTCGAGGTCGCAACCCGCTCTGCGCCAAGGTTACGATCCATCCAAGTTTTCCCTGTGACGGGGTTGATTACCTCCACCACAGCGGTTCGGTTTTGAGGATTACAGTGAACCGTACCAGGAGGAAATGGAGAATTTCCTGGTTTAAGTTGTCCCCCCAAAAATTGGGCCTGTACGTTTTCAAGGAGGAAACATAAGAGGAAAAAAGAGAATAGTAGCAATTTTTTCATATGCATCTATGATTTCAGCAACCCACCCGAAATAACCCTCTTCCAAATAACTTAATTCATTTAGTTTTTCTGGAAATCGTGATGATTATTTCCATGGAGTCGAAGGTAATTCCAGTAGCCGAATTGCGCTTGAGGTGATCATGCTCAATTACGAGCAAGGAAAGGGCCCACCTGCTTTCAACCTAGAGCAGCACTAATTTTGGAGGGATTTTGCAAGCAGGTGAAAAGGCCCGGTGATTTTATCCAAATTCAGTGATGAAGATCGTTTTAGCATTACTCGCCGTGTAGGGTTCACAGCTATTTGTGATGGGTTTATTCCCTCATACTTTGGTAGGTTGTCTGTTTATATGTTTGGATGAATTTACTATTAATGGTATATATTAATTTTTAATACAACGGACGGCATAACCTCGCGAACGAGGGTAAGGGTTTATAAAGGCATTGCCAGACCAATAGACTAAAAATTGAGCCTCATCAGCATTTGTAACTACAGAGCTAGTCCAAAGCATCCCATAAGTTTTCCCATCCACATCGACTAGGGATACCACGCCCGTATCCCTTTCCCTAAAACCGGACAAGGTTAACTTTAACACCGATTTATACGCCCCCTGTAAATTATTGCTGTCCCAGGACTGGCGCTCTGATGTAAATTCAGCTGCCGTAGGTACCCGAAATCCCGTGGGACAAGGATTATTTATTCCATTTACCCCCTGCCAAAGGGAATTGTTTTTCGGATTTCTCCAGTCATCGGTCAAACTACTGGTAGGCACTAGGATAAAATCATCGTGTCCAGGCTGATCTAAGACACTGATGGTAGATATAGTTCCTGAATTTCGACATTGATGACCATCTGCTCCCCTTCCCCATTGGTACAAATCTCCGAAGGCCAAGGCATCCGTACTGGAAGTAGCCGCACGTTCTGCACCTAGGTTCCTATCCATCCAAGTTCGACCGGTTATGGGATTGGTCACCTCTACCACGGCGGTTATTTTTTGAGGATCACAGTGAATCGTACCAGATGGATAAAGAAAATTGGTGGATTTGAGCTGTCCTCCCAAAAATTGAGCGTGTAAAAATCCTATCCCAAATTGGAATGCCAGCAAAAAAAATAGGAGCTGCTTTACCATCCTTAATTAGTTTTCAGTAGCCATGCTGACATACACTACCGTACCCGCTACAATAAAGGAAAAGATGTGACTTTTTCCCGAAGTCATACCCAGGGTACCCATGTACTTGAAGGTAAATCCTGAAGCAGTAAAGGCAGCCACCCCAGAATTGCTGGTACTGGTAAGCACCAGGGTATAGGCTCCTCCATCTTTCATGTTTTGAAGGGCATAGCTTGGAGCAGTCCCTCCCCCTGAGGTGTAGGCCAAATTGCTTTGTCCAAAATCGATGGTCAAGCTCGTACCCGAATTAAATGCAGTCACATTCGTTGCTGCTTTTTGAAATTGCTTGGTCCCTCCAATGCTTTGATTGGTAGTCAAGTCTACAAAGTTTTGAGTCGTCGCACCCGTACCTCCATTGGCAATAGCAATTGGGGTACCGTTCCAAGTTCCTGCCGTAATGGTTCCTACAGTGACAATATCTGTGCCCACCAACTTACTTGCTGATATGCTTCCCGCTAGCATGGAGTTAGTCACTTTACCTGATCCTATGGTTGTGATTAACCCGGCACCAGAAGTGGTCACATCTCCTGTCAACGCCGCAGGCGTTTGTAGGGCCCCACTGCTAACGGTCACTATTCCTGTACCAGAAGGAGCGGGACCAGCAGGTCCCTGAGCTCCTGTGGTCCCTGTTGCACCCGTCGCACCTGTCGCACCGGTTGCTCCTTGGGGACCTGCAGGGCCTTGGGGACCCGTCGCACCCGTAAGACCTGTTGGTCCAGTTGGGCCCTGTGCTCCTGTAGCGCCCGTAGCACCCACCGCTCCTGTTGCTCCTTGGGGACCTTGCGCGCCTGTCGCACCGGTTGCTCCTTGGGGACCTGCTGGGCCTTGTGGCCCAGTCAAAGAAGCAATAAAATTGGCCTCTGTACCTGTATTACCTAAACCCAGCCACACCTGATAGGCTGAGGATCCGCTGGGACCTTGAGGACCGGTTGGGCCCGCTGGGCCGGTAGCACCTGTGGCGCCGTTAGTACCGTTTGTTCCCGCGGGACCTTGGGGACCTGTACTACCTGTGGCGCCTTGTGGACCTTGTGGGCCAGTTAGAGAAGCGATAAAATTGGCCTCTGTGCCTGTATTACCTAAACCCAGCCACACCTGATAGGCTGAGGATCCGCTGGGACCTTGAGGACCGGTTGGGCCCGCTGGGCCGGTAGCACCTGTGGCGCCGTTAGTACCGTTAGTTCCCGCGGGACCTTGGGGGCCTGTACTACCTGTTGCACCTTGTGGGCCTTGTGGGCCTGTAGCACCGGTTGGACCCGTTGGACCTTGAGCCCCCGTAGCACCAGCAGGACCTTGTGGGCCTTGCAAGGAAGTGATAAAGGCAGCTTCTGTTCCGGTATTACCTTGATTCAACCAAAGCTGGTAGGCAGACAGACCATTGGACCCACTTGGACCTTGGGGTCCTGTAGGGCCGGTAGCCCCGGTGGCTCCTATGGCACCTGTGGCTCCCGTAGGACCTTGGACACCTTGGGGTCCTTGAGTGCCCGAAGGACCTTGAGGACCTTGGGCACCTGTGGCTCCCGTAGGACCTTGAGGTCCAGCTACCCCCTGTGTACCCGCCGGTCCAGTCAATCCTATTGGACCTGTGGGACCCGTAGGTCCTTGGGTACCTTGGGGCCCTTGGGGCCCAGGCGAGCCTTGAGAGGCCAGCAAGGCCCAATTTCCAGAATCTGTATTTGGTGTGGTGCTCGAATTGCTCACAGGATTAATACAAAACCAGGATGCGCCATTGTATCCCACCACATCATTGACTACGTAGGACGTTGTAGCAGACCAGGCTCCTTTCCACGTTAGGCCCGCAGGTCCTACTGGACCTGCTACCCCTTGAGGCCCTTGAGGTCCTTGAGAACCAGCCGCTCCTGAGGCTCCTTGAGGACCTATCAAAGAAGTAATAAAAGTCGATGCTGTACCCGTATTTCCTAATCCCAACCATACTTGGTACGCACTCAAGCCATCTTGTCCATTTTGTCCATTGGCACCAGCAGGCCCTTGAGCTCCCTGAGCTCCTGCTGCTCCAGCAATCCCCGCAGGTCCTTGAGGGCCTGGAGCTCCATCGTTGCCTTTAGGTCCTTGGGGACCAGTAGGGCCAGTAGCCCCTTGAGCCCCTCGTAAGGATGCCATAAAATCTGCTTCCGTGCCCGTGTTCCCTAAGTTAATCCATTGCTGATATGCACTAATTCCGTTGGTTCCATTGGTACCATTTGCTCCGTTCACTCCTGCTGGACCCTGGATTCCTTGAGGTCCAGCAGCTCCGGTAGCTCCTTTCAAAGATGCCAGCCATTGGGCTTCTGTCCCTTGAAATCCATTAGAGAGGGCTACCTGATAGGCGCTTGGACCCGAATTCCCTAGAGGACCTTGGGGTCCAGTTGGTCCCTGTATCCCTTGAGGTCCTGCTGTACCCTGCAAGGATGCTATCCATTGGGTTTCTGTCCCTTGAAATCCATTGGACACTGCAATTTGGTAAGCACTTTGACCTGTGATTCCCACAGGCCCTTGAGGGCCTGTGGGTCCATTGGACCCCTGTGGTCCAACTGGACCTGCTGGGCCTGCAGGACCAGGAGTACCCGAATTGGCTGCGTAAAAGGCAAAAGGTACCGCTGTAAATTGTTGGCTGCTCAAAAGAAAAAAATTGGAACACGCCCCTTTCTTATCCAGGGAAACTTCCAAAAACTTAGCTTGGGAATTCCATGCAATTTGGGCAAAAGAATTCGCAGTCCCTCCCGTACGCTGTCCGCTTCCAATGATCACATTGACCATTCCAAAGGCATCTGTGCGGGTTTTTATTACTTCCTCATAGTCTGTGCCTCCAGAAGGATTTTTAAATGCAAACCTCAAGCAAATGTCTTGTTCCACCACTGGAGAAGCCCGATTATCCTCCCCTGGCAATACTTGCTTGTCCATGATGACGGCCTGGTAGGTAATACCTGGCACCTGTGAAAACGCTGGCAATGCCAACATCCAAACCCAAAAAAGTAATGTCACCTTTTTCATATTATTTCAGCTGAACGTGTAAACCAAACAAAATACTGTGGGTAAAAAAACTTAGACGCTCGTCAGCAGGACCTTTCATGCGCGTACTTTTAGAGTATAGATAAGATAGGTTCAAAAACCCGCGTTGAAAAACGGGATAAGATGCAGAAGCTCCGCCCCCTGCCTTTAAAAATATCCCAGAAAAATCATCTTGATCTTGGAGCGTAAATCTGGAGGTATTGATCACTTGAGTACCTGAAATCATCTTGGAAGCACCAACTTGACCCCTAAGTCCTAACTCTACTTCTCCAAAATGAACTAAGAAAGAGAGTGTATTGTGTATGGCTCCATACGTGGTCTCCCAGCTGTAATTATTGTTTTGGTCGCCGGCATAAGAATTGTAGGAATCTATACCTAGGGAAACTTCATTTTTGAGCCAACTGGGAGAATACACTCCTCCAAAATCACTTAAGCGATCACTTACCGACTTATTTAGCAATGGAAATCCCATCCCCATTTCAAAGGTAGAACCCATTCCAGGAGTAAATTCTAACAAGCTAAGCCCAGCAGAAGACTTAAAATCATAAGTAGTAGAATTGATTCCTGTTTTTATGAAAATTTCCTGGGCAATAGCACCCGTGCAAAATCCCATCAAAAGGAGGCTCGTGAGCAAATTTGTTTTCATGGCTTCTTGATTATACGACTTTGAATAAACTTCCTACCAGATCTAAAATGTACCAAATAAGTCCCTGGGGAAAGGTGAGGAAGGCGGAGGTATATTTCTCTGGATATGGGACGCTGCCCCCCTTGGTAGACCAACCTGCCTTGCATATCATATACCTGTACCTGAATAGCTTCCTGTAACTCTTGGGTAAATCGAAAACGGATATCCTCCTCAAAAGAATTGGGAAAGGCCAGTACCCCTAGAGGAGATTCCATTTCAGGTCTTAGAGTAGAGTGAAGTCCACGTAAAAATCCTTGACTAATCCGGAGGGGCTCCCGTGCATGCGTACCAGTCACCGAACTCTGCCCAATGGATTGCTGAATCATCCATCCGTTGCTGTAGGAGCTAGTTCCCATAGCAGACAAGGTCTCATTTCTAAGAGTTTGTCCTAAAAGGGTATGGAATAAGAAAAACGACCAAAAAAGACAAAAAATTGGTTTAGGTCGCGCTCTAGCTATTCCCATAGCTTTGGTTTTAGGTTAAAAATTGAAATTATAAAAAAAGAAATTAAAAAGTAAATATGATTTCATCAAAATCATTTTAATTTATAAATATTATTTGTTTATTTATATTTAAATTTTTTTAATATTATTTTAATTAAATTATTTAAGTTTTTTTCATATTACTTTTTAATAAAATGGATTTGACGGGCCAAAAAAGGCTGGCGCAACAAAAAAATTAAAGAATTTGAGATTGAAATATAAAATATTCAAGATTGGATTTTCTGAAGGATAAAAAAGTTGCCAATCCAAAGTCAAAAAAAGTGGGTAATTGGAATGCTATCCGCGAAGACATTTCACAATTACCCACAACAATTCAAGATTAATTAACTGGAATAGTTTTTCTAAAATACATGCGGGAGATAAAAATTCCACCATCGTCGTCTTTTCCTGCATGGCTTTCCACCGCACTGGTTACATAGATCAAGGAATATCCCTCTGACTCCAATTCCATAATTCTAGCTGCAATCATGGCATCGTTAGAGGCTACATTTTGAAAATTGATTCCCGCAGCACTGAAGAAATTGAGCAATTTGGCTTCGTCAAACTTATCTACCTTAAGCTCTTTTCTACTCACTGTGCGCTGAGAAGAAGTCTTCCCATCCACCCTACTGGTACGAAAATCTTCGGTATTTACGTCGGTCATGTTTTCTATCATTCTTGACCTACCAAGCCCCATAGGGATAATGGACTCTACTACGGTGACGATTCTCCATTCATTAAAATTTTGAGTGGTCATTTGCTGCGCCTGTACAGTAAGGCTTCCTAATGCAAAGACAATTAGAGCTAAACAAATTTTTTTCATAGGTTGCAATGTGTTTTGGGTTTTTATACGTTGTTGTTTGGTAAAAGTTAGGTTTATTTCCTGATAAGAAAATTCAATTCCGGTATTTTTTATTGTAATAAGAAGCGCAGTGCAGCGGTGATTCTTGTCCACTTTATGCTGACGATTTACAGGATGTATATTATGGAAGGCAAGAACAAATCCTACAGAAAAGAGCACTCATTAAACAACAGTCCCTAAAAAGACGAAAACAACTATTTTTAAAAGAAAAAATCATACATTTAAACAACGAAACCCTCTACAACTAAACTGTCCACTTTCTTTGACGACATACATAAGTTGCATTGATAGCAGAACTTCTGCTGAGCTTATTTTTGACCAGGGACTTGGTGATGTTTTTAGCGTACGAATAGCTGGAAACATCGTGAATGAAGATATTCTCGGCAGTATGGAGTTTGCCTGCAAATTGGCAGGGGCTAAAATAATTGTTGTGTTAGGCCATAGCAAATGCGGTGCTGTTAAAGGAGCCTGCGACCATGCTGAAATGGGAAATTTAACTTCCCTACTTTCTAAAATAAGACCGGCAGTAGATGATGAAACAGAAACCACCGAAAACCGCTCTTCAAAAAATGGCATTTTCGTAGAAAATGTAGCAGCCATTAATGTAAAAAGAACCGTGAATGCTATTAAAGAGCGAAGCACTATTCTTTCGCAAATGATAAGCAATGGAGAAATTGGTATTATTGGCGGTATGCACGAATTATCAACCGGCGAGGTTACTTTTTATGAGGAAACTTCTTCTATATAATTACAAAACAGTTACCAAAAAGTAAATAATTATTCAAAATGAATAAAAATATGTTATCTGATCTTAAAACAGATGCAGTATCTGGTATAGTAGTTTTTTTAGTTGCCCTACCTCTTTGCTTGGGAATTGCAGTTGCTTCTGGTGCTTCACCATTTGCTGGCATCATCACAGGGGTAATAGGTGGTATCATCGTAGGTTATTTAAGTAACTCTCATGTGAGTGTTTCTGGACCTGCTGCGGGTTTAATTGCTATTGTACTTTTGGCTATAATAGATTTAGGCTTTGAAGCATTTATTTTAGCAGTCGTGCTGGCTGGCATAATGCAATTAATTCTAGGTTTTGCAAAAGCAGGTACTATTTCAAACTATTTCCCCTTTGGTGTTATAGAAGGAATGTTGACAGGTATTGGTATTATCATCATCAAAAAAGAATTGCCTCACGCTATTGGCTATGATAATGAGCATGAAGGCGATTTTTTTAACTACAGCCTCACGGATCAGGCTGACTCCGGATTTTTTAATGAGTTGATAAACTCTTTCAATTTTGCTCATACGGGTATTATTATCGTGGCTCTTATTTCCATAGGAATTATTGTAGCGTTTAATAACGTAGCTTTTCTCAAAAAAATTAAAGCTTTGCCCGCGGCCTTAGTCGTGGTGATTATAGGAATTGTATTAAATGAAATTTTCCGACTTTTTATACCAGACTATTTTATAAGCGGAAACCATTTGGTTACGCTTCCCATTTCGGGTTCGGTTAGTGAGTTTATAGGACAATTTACATTGCCTGATTTTAGTGCTGTTTCTAACCCAAAAGTTTGGATAACTGCTGCTACTATTGCGGCTGTCGCCAGTATTGAAACCTTATTGTGTATAGAAGCCGGAGATAAATTAGATCCTTACAAGCGTTATTCAAATGCTAATACGGAATTAAAAGCCCAAGGCGTAGGCAATATTTTAGCAGGATTGTTGGGTGGTTTGCCTATGACAAGTGTAATCGTAAGAACAACTGCAAATATTACTGCTGGTGCAAAGACAAAGTTATCAGCCATCATACATGGTGCTCTTCTACTGCTTTCAGTCATCTTAATTCCAACGCTTTTGAACAAGATTCCAATGGCTTGTTTGGCAGGCATTTTGATAATGATTGGTTTTAAATTGGCAAGCCCTGCGGTGTTTAAAAAAATGTGGGGCATCGGAAAATCCCAGTTTTTTCCCTTTATTGTTACCGTCATAGGTGTTGTCGGAATCGATTTACTGAAAGGCGTAGGTTTAGGCTTATTGGTAAGTATATTTTTTATTCTTCTTGGTAATATGAAATTGGCTTACTTTTTCAAAAGAGAAGAACACAAAGAAGGCGATATTATCAATATAGATTTGGCGCAAGAAGTTTCATTCTTAAATAAGGCGGCTATAAAACAGACCTTGGGACATTTGCCTGAAAATTCAAAAGTAGTTATTAGTGCTAAAAATACCGTGTATATTGATTACGATGTATTGGAATTGATAAAAGACTTTACGAATCACGGTGCTAAAAATAAAAATATTACTGTAAAATTACTCGATTTCAAAAGTGCCTATAAGATTGAGAATAGTATTGATAGTAGTCACGTTTCATAGTTATCATCAATTTTTGTTTTATTGTTATTTTGCTTACTCACATTTGAATTAGCAAAAGTATTATTACGTATTTCCATATTTATAACGGGTCCTGTACTTACACACCCACTTTCTTTGACGACATACACTTCCACAATTTATAAATAGTGAAGATAACAAGTCTGTATCGTCTACTTTCTTTGACGACATACAATCTTACACTGAATAAGTAATTAAAACCTCTACCTTTCAACTGCATTTTTTGTCAATAGGGGGAGCAAAACTGCACAAGGCGACAGAAATGTCGCCTTTTTTGTTGTCTATCATCTTTTTTATTATATTCATAAAAATATTTATAATGAAAAAATGACCTGCAAACAACTCGGCGGAGCTTGTGAT
>Ga0194124_10003609_pt1 | contig 16101 bp, 15 predicted proteins | sample TA2KigCas0mmetaG_FD_148605 | JGI IMG/M metagenome (GOLD analysis project Ga0194124, IMG submission 148605) | Freshwater microbial communities from Lake Tanganyika, Tanzania - TA2015031 Kigoma Deep Cast 0m | ecosystem: Environmental > Aquatic > Freshwater > Lake | place: Tanzania: Lake...
ATCTGGTCGCCGTGCCCGATTTTGACGACGACTCACCCGTGCGCAGCTGGCAGGAGCGCTTCGAGCCCGACCAGCTGCGTCAGCTGTTTGCCGAAACCGGCGGTGTGCAGGCCCTGGCCGTGATTGCGCGCAGCGCCAATGGGCGCGTGCGCGAGCTGCGCATCCAAGGGCCCCTGAGGGCCGTGACCCTGACGGGGGCGCAGCTGCGCAAGCGTCTGGGTCTGCGCAGCACCTGGATCGAGCTGGAGCTGGTCCAGCCGCCCGCGCTGGGGCAGCGTTGGCCCGCCGACGCGTCGCTGGTTGCGCCAGTTGAACCGGGAGGCTTGCCGCTGGTCGCTCCACCTCCGCCTCTGCAGCCCTCTCAGCCGCCGCCGCTGGCCGGATTGCTGGTCCGGGGACGCGGCTACGGGCACGGCATCGGCATGAGTCAATGGGGCGCTTATGCCCTGGCCCGGCGCGGTGCGGCCTACCCCACCATCCTGAGCCACTACTACCCCGGAACCCAGTTGGATGCCTTCCGGGATCCCTGACGCGGCCCTGGTGCGCCTGGGCGATGCCTCCGCCGTGGCCGAGTGGGTCGCTGAGCGGCTGCTGCAGGCGCGCCTTGACTGGCCTGACAAACCCTTGGGGCTCGCCACCGGCCGCACGATGGAGCCGGTCTATCGGGCCCTGGTGGCCCGGGTGGAGGGCTGGCCGGCGGCCCGGCGCGATGCCGTGCTCAAGGGCTGGCGCAGCTTCAATCTCGATGAGTACGTGGGGCTGGGCCCGGAGGACCCTGGTGCCTTCACAGCCGAGATGCGGCGGCAGCTCGGCAGGCCCCTGGGGCTGGAGCCCCGGCAGCTGCGTCTTCCCGATGGCCTGGCGTCTGACCCGCTGGCTGAGGCCGCGCAGTACGGGGCCGAGCTCAGGGCTGCAGGCGGCATCGGCCTGCAATTGCTGGGGCTGGGTCTCAACGGCCATGTGGGCTTCAACGAACCGCCCTGCGGCCCACAAGCCGCTTGCCGTTGTGTGCTGCTCAGCGCGGCCACCCGTGCCCAGAATGCCGCCGCCTTCGGCGCTGATCCTGCGGCCGTGCCGTCGCGGGCGATCACCTTGGGTCTGGCCGAGATCCTGGCCGCCCAGGAGCTGCTGCTGGTGGTGACCGGTGCCGGCAAGCGCAGCATCCTGGCCCGGTTGCTCCATGGGGCTCCAGACCCGGAGCTCCCGGCCAGCTGGCTGCAGCAGCATCCACGCCTGAGCGTGGTGGTGGACCAGGCGGCCTGGCCGGGCTGACTGTTGCCAGCGCCGGGCCCCTGATGATTGCTGAGCCGGCGGTAGTCAACGCAACATCAAGGTCTCATCGGCCTCCAGGTTGGAGGCCACGCTGCGCACGTCGTCAAGGCCCTCGAGCGCATCAAGCAGCTTCAGGCATTGCTGCAGGCTCTCGGGCTCGCTCAAGGGGCAGCCGCTCTGCGGAATCCAGCGGTGCTCCCAGCCGATCATGGGCAGCCCCTGCTGCTGCAGCCCTTCCTGGAGCGCCTGCAGATCGGCGAAGGCGGCCATCACCTCGGCTTCTGGCAGGGAGCTGTCGGACTGAGCTGGTGCCAGCAGCTCGTAGCCCAGCACCGCCGGGCCGCCCGAGGCTTCGAGCTCCAGCAGCTGCTCCAGCAGCCACTCTTCGCGGATCGGTTCAGGGGGGAGACCCAAACGCACCAGCGATCGGTGTTCGAACAGGTAGCCGACGCAGCCGGTTTCGCCGAGCTTGCCACCGTGTTTGCTGAAGGCCAGGCGCAGGTCGGCCGCGGTGCGGTTGCGGTTGTCGGTGAACGCTTCCACCAGCACCGCCACGCCGCCCGGGCCGTAGCCCTCGTAGCGCACGTCCTCGAACTGCTCTCCTTCCCCCTGGCCCTGGCCTGACCCCTTGGCGATGGCCCGGTCAATGTTGGCGTTGGGCACCCCGGCAGCCTTGGCTTTTTCGATGGCGGTGCGCAGCTGGAAGTTGCCGGCCGGATCCGCTCCCGCCCGGGCCGCCACCATGATCTCGCGCCCGAGGCGGGTGAACACAGCCCCACGCTTGGCATCGACGACCGCCTTGGTGCGCTTGATCTGGGCCCATTTGCTGTGGCCGGCCATGGTGGTTACCCCGCCGCATCAAGCACGAGTTTGGGCTGCAGGCTGCCCCCTTCTCGGGCGCTGGCGATGCCGGCCCAGCGGCCTTCAGGCGTGGTGATCACCACCGCCTGCCCCGGCGGCCACTCCTGGGTTGCCTGCAAGCGGCGGCCGCAGCGCCAGTCGCCCTGCTCGGCTGCATCGTTGAGGGCCTGCAGTGGCAGATGGGTCAGGGCCGCCAGGGGGGGCAGCAGCTCGGGCAGCGGTGCTCCGCCGGCCAGCGCGTCGAGATCCAGGGCCTGCCAGGGCACCGCCTGCGCCAGCGTGAAGCCAAGGGCTGCGGTGCGCCGCAGGCTCGCCAGGGTGCCGCCCACACCCAGGGCTGCCCCCAGATCGCGGGCCAGGGCGCGGATGTAGGTGCCGGCTGAGCACTGCATCTGCAGCTCCAACTGGCCACTGGCTGGATCCCAGCCCAGCAGCTCCAGCCGCTCGATCACAACGCGGCGGGGTGCCAGCTCGAGGGTTTCACCGCGGCGCACCCGCTGGTAGGCCCGCTGCCCGTTGACGTGCACCGCCGAGACCTGGGGCGGAATCTGTTCGATCGGGCCGCGAAAGGCGTCCAGCGCCTGCTCGATGGCGTTGCGGTCCAGATCAGCGGGCAGGCTCTGGCGCACCAGCACCTCGCCCTCGAGGTCGTCGCTGCTTGTGCGCAGCCCCAGTTGCACCACGCCCTGGTAGGTCTTGCTGCCGCTGAGGTAGGGCAGCAGGCGTGTGGCCGGGCCCAGGGCAATCGGCAACACGCCGGTGACGGCGGGGTCCAGGGTGCCGCCATGGCCCACGCGCTTGAGCCCGTAGGCACTTCGCACCCGGCTCACGCAGCTGTGGGAGCTGAGGCCGGCCGGCTTGTCGAGCACCAGGAAACCGCAGGACATCGAGGGTGGTGAACAGAGCAGGCGGGGCCGAGCGGGGCTGCTGAAGCAGCCGTGGCTCCGCTGTGGCGCAGGACGGTGAACCCCGACAACCTGGAGCGAGTGTGCTCGATGGCCTGTGCCGATGACCCTGCAGCAGCGCCGCGACCTGGCCTTTCTGGTGCTCTCGGGGCTGTTCCTGGGCACCATGGCGATGCTCAACATCCTGGGCCTGACACGCTTTCTGCTGCTGGGGCAACTGGGCCCGTGGCCGATCGTGGTGGCGATCGGTGCCCTGCCCTATCCGCTCACCTTTTTGTGCACCGATCTGATCAGTGAGATCTGGGGGGAGGACAAGGCCTCCCAGCTGGTCTGGGTGGGGCTGCTGCTCAACGGCTGGATCGTGCTGATCCTTTGGCTCGGCGGGGTGCTGCCCGGGGTGAGCGGCGCCACCGGTGAGGCCACCTTCTTTGAGGTGCGGCGGCTGGCCTTCGGGGCCGTGGGCGCCTCGATGGCGGCCTACCTGGCGGCCCAGTTCACCGATGTGCGGCTGTTCCATTTCTGGAAGCGCTTCAGCGGCGGCAAGGCCCTGTGGCTGCGCAACAACGGCTCCACCCTGGTGAGTCAGCTCGTGGACACCAGCGCCGTGGTGCTGATCAGCCATTACGGCAGCCATGTGCTGCCGGTGAGCCCTGAGCTGCCGCTGGCCCCGCAGTTGCTGGGCTTCATCGGCAGCGGCTATCTGTTTAAGGCGCTGGCGGCCCTGGCCGACACCCTGCCCTTCTACTGGCTGACCGCCTGGTTGCGCCGCTGGCTCGAGGTGCCGGGCGAGGGGGCTGAGCTCGGTTGAGCGGCTGAACCGCTGCGTAGGTTGGCTTGATCCGCAGCCACGGCGTTCGTGACCAGCAGCCACTCCCGAACGGCGCCTGCAGGGTCGCCCAGGGTGGATCTGAGCATCGAGGCCTTTCTGGCTGATGGTTTTGGTCTGCTGGCCCAGCTGGCCGCTTACCTGCAGATCAGCCCGGAGGTGCTGCAGGCACGGCTGCCCAAGGGCACCGATGATCTGGCTGCCCTCCACCCAGGGGCGTTTGATCCGGCCCAGGCCGGTCGCTTCTACGAAGACACCGTGGGCACCGCTCACCTGCTGGAGCTGGCCGCCTGGCACCTGGGCAGCAGTGATTACATCGCCGACACCCTGCGCCTGCAGCAGCGCTTTGCCCGCGGTCAGGTGCTCGATTTTGGCGGCGGCATTGGCAGCCATGCCCTGGCGGCGGCGGCTCTGCCGGCGGTCGAGGTGGTCTGGTACGTCGATCTCAACCCCCACAACCGGGCCTTCGTGAGCCAGCGGGCGGCAGCGCTCGGCCTGTCAGAGCGCCTGCGCTGCTGCCGCGACCTGGGCGAGGCTTCCCTGCCGCAGCGCTTTGACACCGTGGTGTGCCTTGATGTGCTTGAGCATCTGGCCGACCCTGCCGCCCAGCTGGACCTGTTTGCCAGCCGCATGGGCCCGGATGCCACAGCCCTGCTCAACTGGTATTTCTTCAAGGGATTCCACGGCGAATACCCCTTCCATTTCGATGAGCCGGCGCTGGTGGAGCGTTTCTTCCGCACCCTGCAGAGCCGCTTTCTTGAGCTCTTCCATCCCTATCTGATCACCACCCGCGCTTATCGCCTGATGGGGTGAGCGGTCGGATCACGTCGAGCGGCAACGGCCGATGCAACAAAGCCGGCACCCTTGGGCGCCGGCTTGCTGACTGATGGTCGATCTGGCGCGCCGTGCTCAGGCGACCGCCACGTTGATGCGCTTGCGGCTGCGCAGACCGCGCTTGATGGTGTCGAAGCTGACCACCCCATCCACCAGGGAGAACAGGGTGTCGTCAGAGCCGCGGCCCACATTGACGCCAGGCAGCACGGAGGTGCCGCGCTGGCGGATCAGGATCGAGCCGGCACTGACGGCCTCACCGCCGTAGCGCTTGACACCCAGACGTTTGGAATTCGAATCGCGGCCGTTGCGGGTTGAGCCTGTGCCTTTCTTGTGGGCCATGGGAAATCAGCGGTTCAGAAACGTCGAAGGGGGATGACCTGGGTGATCCGATCGTTGGGCTCAGCGTCAGCTGCCGGGTTTGATGGTCTCCACCATCACACGGGTGAGCTCCTGGCGGTGCCCATTCTTGCGGCGGGTCTTCTTCTTGGGGCGCATCTTGTAGACGATCACCTTGGGCCCCCGGCGGTGTTCGAGCACCTTGAGCGTGACGGTGGCGCCCTTCACGTAGGGCTGCCCCAGGCTGGTCTTGCCGCCGGCGTTGACCAGCAGCACCTTGTCGAGGGCCACGGTGGCACCGACCTCAGCGCTGAGGCGGTCCAGGTCGTAATAACGCTGGGGCTGCAGCCAGAACTGCTGGCCGGAGGCCTCAACGATGGCGTAGCTGCTCTCGCCGGCATCGGCCTGGGTTGCGGCGGCGGCAGAGCTGGTGCTGGCCGCTTTGGCGGCAGATTTGGCAGCCGCCTTGTCGCCTGGGGCGTCCTTGGCAGCTTCTTTGGGGGTGGCAGGGCTCATGGCAGGCGCTGGGGCGGTCAGGCTGGGACGCAGCAAAGGCATCCCGATTGGGCCTGACGCGCGCAATCGGAAGACAAACAACAATCTTCGAGCTTTGCCTTTCCTTTCGTCAACATTTAGGAGCCAGCGTCCGGCGGGTTGTGCGCCGCGTCCATGCAGGAGCCCCAGCTCATCCTTGCCTCCCTGGTGGTCGATCCGCGGCTGCAGCAGGCCTGTGGCCTCTGGCTCAAGGGGGGGCGGTATCGGCTGCTGCCTCCCCCCGACGCCTTGGCAGCAGGAACGCTCGCGGGTCCCCAGCTGGATCAGGTGCTGGAGCAGGTCGATGCGGTCTTGATCGAGGAGGGAGTGCTGGCTGCCGCCAGCATCGAGCATCTGCTCTCCCGTGGATTGCGTTTGCCGGCGGTGGTGATCGGGGCTGTGAGCGGTCGCGTGACGTACCACGAGGGCGAGGTGCATCTGCCCCCGGATCAGCTCGAACAGCTCACCTACAGCCTCGATGCCGCCTTTGCCCGGGTGCTCAGCCAGGAGCTGCAGGGGCTCGGCGGCGGCGACGGTGCCCAGACAGCCGAGGTCTCCGAGGGCTGGAAGCTCGGCAACCGGCTCAAGGAGCGACTCGGGCTGCTCGGTGTCTTTTACAAGCGGGATCCCGATCGCTTTCTGCGGCAGCTGGGTGAGAGCGAGCGCCGCGACCTGCTCAATTCACTGGAGCGCACCTACCGCGATCTGCTGCTGAGCTACTTCCGCGACCCTGCCGTGGCCAACCAGGCCCTGGAAAGCTTTGTGAACACCGCCTTTTTCAGTGATCTGCCGATCACGAAAACGGTGGAAATCCACATGAATCTGATTGACGGGTTCTCCAAACAGCTCAAGCTGGAGGGGCACCGCACGGAGTTTCTGCAGGACTACCGCCTCGCCCTGCTCGATGTGATGGCCCATCTCTGCGAGATGTACCGGCGTTCGATCCCCGCCGATGCGCCCATCACCCTGCCTGCTTCCAGCGGCACTGAGGTCCTGTCCTGAGCCCTTTGCACCATGAGCCCTCGCAAGACCTACATCCTCAAGCTGTACGTGGCCGGCAACACGCCCAATTCAATGCGGGCGCTCAAGACCCTGCGCAACATCCTCGACACCGAGTTTCGCGGGGTCTATGCCCTCAAGGTGATCGATGTGCTTAAAAATCCCCAGCTCGCCGAGGAGGACAAGATCCTGGCCACGCCAACCCTGGCCAAGATCCTGCCGCCGCCGGTGCGCCGCATCATCGGCGACCTCTCCGACCGGGAGCGGGTCTTGATCGGCCTGGATCTGCTCTACGAGGAGCTCACTGAAGAGGGCCTGGGGGGGGATCCGCCAGCGCCGTCGACCTCAGCGGACGATCCACCCGGGTCGGGTCCCTGAGCGGCCCCGCCCCCTTGTGTTGCCGGCCCGGCAAGCATCCGGCAGCCAAGCCGTGGGCCCTGCTCCCCTCTCCCCCTTCCGTTCTTCCCGTTCTTCGGACACCAGGCCGTTTCCATGACAACGCAGGATCCATCACCCACCACGCCACCGCTCCTGCAGGTGCAGAAACTGCCCACGGCGATCGAGGGCTTCGATGACATCTGCCATGGCGGCCTGCCGATCGGCCGTTCGACCCTGATCAGCGGCACCTCGGGCACCGGCAAGACGGTGTTCTCACTGAACTTCCTCTACAACGGCATCCACCAGTTCAACGAGCCGGGGATTTTCGTCACCTTTGAAGAGTCGCCCCTCGACATCCTGCGCAACGCCGCCAGCTTCGGCTGGAACCTGCAGGAGATGGTGGAGCAGGACAAGCTGTTCCTGCTCGACGCCTCACCCGACCCCGGGGGTCAGGACGTGGCCGGCAGCTTTGACCTCTCGGGCCTGATCGAGCGGATCAACTACGCCATCCGCAAATACAAGGCGCGCCGGGTGGCGATCGACTCGATCACCGCCGTGTTCCAGCAGTACGACGCCGTTTCGGTGGTGCGGCGCGAGATCTTCCGCCTGATCGCCCGGCTCAAGGAGATCGGCGTCACCACGGTGATGACCACCGAGCGCATCGACGAATACGGCCCGATCGCCCGCTACGGCGTCGAGGAGTTCGTCAGCGACAACGTCGTGATCCTGCGCAATGTGCTCGAGGGCGAGCGGCGTCGCCGCACCGTCGAGATTCTCAAGCTGCGGGGCACCACCCACATGAAGGGGGAGTTCCCCTTCACCATGGGCAGCCATGGCATGAGCGTGTTCCCGCTCGGGGCCATGCGCCTCACCCAGCGCAGCTCGAACGTGCGCCTGAGCAGCGGCGTGCCAAGGCTCGACGACATGTGCGGCGGTGGCTTCTTCAAGGATTCGATCATCCTGGCCACCGGCGCCACCGGTACCGGCAAGACCCTGCTGGTCAGCAAGTTTGTCGAGGACGCCTGCCGCTCCAAGGAGCGGGCGATCCTGTTTGCCTACGAGGAATCGCGCGCCCAGTTGCTGCGCAACGCCACCAGCTGGGGCATCGACTTTGAGCAGATGGAGCAGGACGGGCTGCTCAAGATCATCTGCGCCTACCCCGAATCGACGGGCCTCGAGGATCACCTGCAGATCATCAAGACCGAGATCAGCCAATTCAAGCCCTCGCGCATGGCGATCGATTCGCTCAGCGCCCTGGCCCGCGGGGTGAGCCACAACGCCTTCAGGCAGTTTGTGATCGGCGTGACCGGTTATGCCAAGCAGGAGGAGATCGCCGGCTTCTTCACGAACACCTCCGAGGAGTTCATGGGCAGCCACTCGATCACCGACTCCCACATCTCGACGATCACCGACACGATCCTGCTGCTGCAGTACGTGGAGATCCGCGGCGAGATGGCCCGCGCGCTGAATGTGTTCAAGATGCGCGGCTCGTGGCACGACAAGGGCATCCGCGAATTTGTGATCACCAGCAACGGCCCCGAGATCAAGGATTCCTTCTCGAACTTCGAGCGCATCATTTCGGGCGTGCCGCACCGGGTCACCACCGACGAGCGCAGCGAGCTCTCACGCATTGTCAGGGGGGTGGCTGACGACGCCTGATGCCAGCGCCTCGCCGCTGGTGCCCAGGCGGCGTTCGGCCATCAGCCGCAGCTCGTCGGCGTCGGCCCCCTCCAGCGGCAGCTCAAACCAGAAGGTGGTGCCCACACCCGGTTCGCTCGCCATGCGGATCTGGCTGCCGTGCTTGTCGAGAATGCCCCGCACAATCGACAGCCCCAGGCCGGTGCCTGCCTCGGTGTGCACCGCATTCTCGACCCGGTAGAAGCGCTCGAAGATGCCCTGCTGGTCGGCCTGGGGAATGCCGCAGCCGCTGTCGCCAATCTCGATGCGCAGGCGGGGCAGGGGCGAGCTGAGCACGCAGCTGGGATTGGCTTCGGCGCCGGGCAGTTCGCACTGGTCGGGCCAGGGGTAGGCGCGCAGCCTGAGCTGCCCGCCTCTTGAGGTGAACTTCAGCGCGTTGCCCACCAGGTTGTCGAGCACCTGCAGCAGCAGATCCCAGTTGCCCAGCACCCGCGGCAGCTGGGGGTCGGCTTCGAAGTGCAGCGTGACCCCTTTGTCGTCGGCATTGAGGCGGTAGGTGCGCAGGGTCTGCTCGATGGCCGGGGCGATCTCCTGCGGTTCGAGCGCCCAGACCCGCTCGCTCTCCAGGCGGGACAGGTCAAGCACGTCGTTGACGAGGCGCGTGAGCCGGTCGGTCTCGGCGTTGGCGATGCCGAGAAACTCCTGCTTTTCCTCCTCGCTGAGCTGGTCGCCCAGATCATGCAGGGTCTCGACGTAGCTCTTGATGTTGAACAGCGGGGTGCGCAGCTCGTGGGAGACGTTGCTGATGAAGCGGCTCTGGGCGGCGTTGAGCTCCACCTCACGGGTGAGGTCCTGGATGGTCATGGCGATGCCCTTGAGGCTTTCGCCGCTCACGTCGCGCACCGCCTGCAGCACGATGCGCAGGGTGCGGGCCGGTTCGCCGAAGCGGCAGCGCACATCGTTGCCTTCGCGCCCGCCCGTCATCACGTTCTCCAGTGGCGCCTGCAGGTCGATGGCCAGCGGCTCCGGCAGCTCCCGGATCAGCTCATTGCCCTCCAGATTGCGCCCTTCCCAGCGAAACAGGCGCCGGGCGGTGGGGTTGGCCAGCACGATGGCACCGTCGGCATCGAGCAGCACCGCCCCATCGGCCATGGTGGCGATCAGGGATTGCTGCTTGCCCTGTTCGGCCTTGAGCTCCTCGATGTTGGCGGCTTTGTAGGCCTGCAGTTCGCTGGCCATGGTGTTGAAGCCTTGCAGCAGCTCCCCCAGCTCACCGCCCACGGGCAGCTCGACGCGGGTGTCGAAGTTGCCGCTGGCCACCTGGCGCACGCCGCGCAGCAGCTCCTTGACCGGGCGGGTCACGGTGAGGGCATTGAACACCGCGCCCAGGATCACCAGCACCCAGATCGAGATGAACACCGCCACCGTGACCTCGCGAGTGAGGGCCGAGCTGGCCACCAGGGTGGCGTTGGGGTTGATGCCCAGGGCCAGCACGCCGAGGGAGCGTCCCTCGCTGATCAGCGGCACGAACACATCGGTGACCTGGCCGTCGGGGCTCAGGTGCTGGCGGATCAGCGGAGTGCCGTCGCGCCGTGGCAGCTCGGCCGGCAGCTCGAGCCGCCGGGTGAGCAGCAGTTCACTGCTGCCGGTGTTGGCGCCGATCGGAATCCCGAGGTAGATGACCCCTTCGGGATCGGCGAAGAAGATGTAGCGAAGGCTGCGGCTCGATTCAAAGAAGCGCTCCGCCACCGCCGCCAGCTGCCGGTCGTTGCCCTCGGCCACCAGCGGGGTCACGTTGGCGGCGAGCAGCACCCCCAGGTCGCGGGCATAGCGGGTGTCACTGTTCTTGGCGCCCTGCTGGATGCCGTTGAGGGCAAAGAAGGTGATGCCCGTCATCAGCAGGCTGACCACCAGGGTCGCCGCGACCAGCAACTTGGTCTGCAGGCTGAACTCGGCCCACCAGCGGGCCAGGGTCTGGATCCAGCCGCTCGTTTCGTTCGCCGCAGTGGCCGCAGTGTCAGCAGCGGTTGCAGCGGCAGGGGATTCGCTGCTGGTGCTGGTCATCGGTTCCTCACCTGATGGCCGATGTCGCGGCGCACGGTCATGCCGTCGAAGTGCACCTGGGCAAGTCCTGCATAGGCCTGGTCAAAGGCCGCATCAAAATCATCGGCCTGGGCCACCATCGCCAGGACGCGGCCACCGGCGCTGAGACAGGCGCCGCTGCCATCGCGCTGGCTGCCGGCGTGGAAGAGTTGCAGCGATCCCTGGCCGGCCTGATCGTCAGGCGACAGGTCGATGCGGATCGCATCGCCCAGGCGGGCGCTGAGTGGATAGCCCGCAGCGGCGGCGATCACGCAGGCACTGCAGCCGGGATGGATGGTGAGCGCGGGGGCCTGGTCCAGGCGGCCCTGGGCGCAGGCCAGCAGCACCGCCGCCAGCTCGGGACCCATCAGCGGCATCAGGGTTTCGCATTCGGGGTCCCCGAAGCGGCAGTTGAACTCGATCACGCTGGGGCCGCTGGCGGTGAGCATCAGCCCGGCGTAGATCACGCCGCGGTAGTCGATGCCCCGGGCCTGCAGGGCGGCCAGCGTGGGCTCCAGCACCTGTTGGCGCACCTGCTCCAGGCCGGCCTGATCGAGCAGGGGCGCAGGGGCGTAGGCACCCATGCCGCCGGTGTTCGGACCGGTGTCGCCCTCGCCGATGCGCTTGTGATCCTGGGCGGGGGGCAGCAGCACCATCCGCTGGCCATCACAGAGGGCAAACACCGACACCTCAGGGCCTTCGAGGATCTCCTCCAGCACCACGCTGGCGCCCGCAGCGCCGAAGCGGCCCGAGAACACCTCCTCCAGGGCGGCCCTGGTCTCGGCGATCGAGCTGGCGACCGTGACGCCCTTGCCGGCCGCCAGACCATCGGCCTTGACCACCAGGGGCTGGCCCACCGCTTCAACCTCGGCCACAGCGTCCTCGAGGCTGCTGGCCGTCCAGTGGCGGGCCGTCGGGATCCCTGCCTCGACCATCAGGGCCTTGGCCCATTGCTTGCTGGCCTCCAGCTGGGCGCCGGCCGCTCCGGGCCCGAACACGGCCACTCCGGCCTGCCGCAGGCTGTCGGCCAGGCCCGCGGCCAGCGGGGCCTCAGGGCCGACCACCACCAACTCGATCTGATGCTCCCGGGCCGCGTTCAACAGGGCTGCCTGGTCGTGTTCGGCGATGGGCAGCTGCTGGCAGCCCGTCAGGGCCTGGGTGCCGCCGTTGCCGGGTGCCACCCACACCTGCTCGACCCCGCTGCAGCGGGCCAGGGCCCAGCCCAGGGCGTTCTCGCGGCCGCCTCCCCCCACCACCAGGATTCGTCGTGGGGTTGTGCCAGGAAGCATCACGCCACTGCGCGCTTGAAATGCCATCCTCTCTAATGCCGGCCCTGCTGTCTCGATCGTGGTCAGGGGAGTGTTGCCCAACAACCTGCGCTGCACCCTTGGGCGGAGCCTGGCTGCGCTGGTTGCTGCAGCCGTGCTGGCGGGGATGCCGTCGTCGTGGGCGGCTGCCCCGCCATCGCCCAGACCCCAGGCCAGCCTGCAGCAGCTCGATGAGGCCTGTCAGGCGGCCCGCCAGCGCGGTGCTCTCCAATCGCTGCGGTTGCTGCAGCGCGACCTGCTGCAAGTGAGCCCAGCGCCACAGCCGCTGCCGGTGGTGCTGGCCAATGCCGATGCCCTGCTGCGCTGCGGAGCCCCGGATGGGGCCCTGGTGGTGCTCAACCGTTACAGCCCGGCTGCTGGAGCTGAGCAGATCCAATGGTCGATGCTGCAGTGGCGCGCCGCTGCGGCGGCCCTCGATCACCGGTTGGCCGCAGAGGCGCTCAGGCAGCTCGCGCTTGCGAGTGGGCGCAGCCTGGAAGCGTTGCAGGTGCCGGTTGGCCAGGACGCCAAGGGCCGCTGGCAGAACCAGATCGCCCTGGAGCTGCTCGCCGGCCATCTCGATGCCCTGGGCCAGCGGCAGCAGGCTGCCCAGCTGCTGCTCTCCAGTCGCACCCCTGGAGTGGTGAGCGCCCAGCGCCTGGCCCAGGCCGTGGCATGGGCTGGGGCGACGATGCCCCTGGAGGAGCGCCAACGCTGGCTGGAGAAGGCCCTCGATCAGGCGGCCGCCGCCGGCGCCTGGGGGCTGGCGGCGGCCTTGCTGGACCAGCAGCTGGCGCTGTTCGAGCAGCCTTCGCCCCAGCGCCTCAAGCTGGAGGAGCGTCGCCGTCGCCTGGGCCGGCGCCTTGACGACAGCCAGGCTGTCAATCCTGCAGCGGTGCGCTCTCCCCGTGATCCCGGCGGCCATGCCGCCGCCCCCCAACCATGAGCTCCTATCGCGTTGCCGAGCTGCTGCACGAAGGCAAGGCCAAGCGGGTCTTTGCCACCGACCGGCCGGATCTGGTGGCCATCGAGTTCAAGGACGACGCCACCGCCTTCAACGCCCAGAAGAAGGCCCAGCTGCAAGGCAAAGGCGCGCTCAACTGCCGCATCTCGGCGCTGATCTTTGAGAATCTCCGCGCCGCGGGCGTGCCCACCCACTACCTGGGGATCGACGGCGAGCGCTGGATGCTGGTGCGACCTGTGCGGATCGTGCCGGTGGAGGTGGTGGTGCGCAATCTGGCGGCCGGGTCCCTGTGCCGTCAGCTGCCGATTGCGCCGGGCAGCGAGCTGGATCCGCCGCTGCTGGATCTCTATTACAAGGACGACGCCCTTGGTGATCCACTGCTGACCGAAGCCCGGCTGCAACGTCTTGACCTGCTGACCGAGCCGCAGCGGCAGCGGCTCGAGCAGCTGGCCTTCGCGATCAATGCCGCCCTGATCAGCCTGTTTGATCGCTGTGATCTGCAGCTGGTCGATTTCAAGGTCGAGCTGGGCTTCACCGCCGATGGCGAGCTGGTGCTGGCCGATGAAATCAGCCCGGACACCTGCCGCCTGTGGGACCGCGGCCAGAGCGACAGCAACGACCGCATCCTCGATAAGGATCGCTTCCGCCAGGACCTGGGGGGTGTGATCGAGGCCTACGGGGAGGTTCTCAAACGGGTCCAGGGTGTTTGCCCGGAAGCCAGCATCTACGGGTAAGGTCAGCAGCATTTGCGGCTCAGCCGCGCTTCAAGGTTGATCTGATGGCCGGCGCCGCTTCAAAATTTTTGGCTGTCTTGCCCCTCATGGGGGTGGCGTTGATGGCTGGCCCGGCGGCACTGGCCCAGCAGCAGCCCAGCGCTCAGAGCGCACCCGCACCCGCAACGGCTCCCGCTCAGCAGACGGCTCCCGCGGCGCAGCAGCCTTCGGCGCAGCCCCAGGCTCCCGCCCAGCAGGAGCTTCCTTCCGGCCAGATCAATCCCTTCACCACGGCCCCGCTGAGCGGCAGCAGCGAGCCCAAGCCCGCGCCCGAACCCCGGGTTCAGATCGCCGAAGTGGTGGTGGCCGGTCTGGAGGGCCACCCGGAGCGTGAACGGCTTGAACTTGCGGCCTATGCGGCCATGGCGGTCACCCCCGGGTCCCGGGTCACCCGCAGTGAACTGCAGACCGATCTGTCGGCCATCTATGCCACAGGCTGGTTCTCCGATGTGCGCATCCAGCCGGTCGACAGCCCCCTCGGCGTGCGTCTGGTGGTCACGGTGGTGGCCAACCCGGTGCTCGAAAAGATCAGCCTCGATCCGGCGGATGCCAAGGTGCCGGCCCAGGTCGTCAACGACATTTTTTCGCCCGACTACGGCCGCACCCTGAATCTCAACACCCTGCAGCTGCGCATGCAGGAGCTGCAGAAGTGGTACGGCGATCAGGGCTACTCCCTGGCGAGGGTCACGGGCCCTACCCGGGTCAATCCCGATGGCACCGTCGAGCTGCTGGTGCGCCAGGGCACCGTTGCCGGGGTCGAGGTCAAGTTCGTCAATAAGGAGGGGGCCGACACCAACGACAAGGGTCAGCCGATCAAGGGCAAGACCAAGCCCTGGGTGATCACCCGCGAGATTTCACTGAAAGCGGGCGATGTGTTCAATCGCCGCAACCTGGAGGAGGACATCAAGCGGCTGTATGGCACCGGCCTGTTCAGCGATGTCAAGGTCACGCTCCAGCCACAGCCCACGGAACCGGGCACGGTCACGATCGTGCTCGGCATCGTTGAGCAGTCCACCGGCTCGCTTTCGGGTGGCCTGGGCTACAGCGGTGCCCAGGGTGTGTTCGGTCAGATCCAACTCAACGACAGCAACCTGCGCGGCAGGGCCTGGGATTTCGGCACCAACATCACCTACGGCCAGTACGGCGGCCTGATTGATCTCACCTTCACCGATCCCTGGATCAAGGGCGATCCCTTCCGCACGGCCTTCCGAGGCCGCGGCTTCATCAGCCGCGATGTGCCGCAGTCGTTTCAGAACTCCAACAATGGCGCGGCCATTGTCACGGCCAATAACTTCAATATCGTTGCGATCCAGCGGGCCGGGGTGAACCTGCAGTTCGTCCGGCCCATGAACGGTCGCGACCCCTTCCGCAAGGAGCCCTGGTCACTGATCGTGGGCTTCTCGGGCCAGCAGGCCGTGCCGATGAATTTCGCCGGCCAGGGTTCGATCTTCGGGCTTGGTCCCAACGGGTCGGTGGTCTGCCTCGCTTACAACTGCGCCAGCACCAACACCCTCTGGGGTCTGCGGGTGGCCACGACGATGAACCGGCTGAACGACTCACGCAATCCCACCAAAGGGGATTTCCTCAGCCTCAGCACGGAGCAATTCATCCCTCTGGGCAACAACTCGCCGGGCTTCAACCGCCTGCGGGCGGGTTACACCTACTACATCCCGGTGGAATGGTTGAAGCTCTACAAGGGCTGCCGCCCCAAACCCGGCGACACCAAGGACTGCAAGCAGGCCTGGGCCTTTCAGGTGAGCGCCGGCACCAACATCGGTCAGATCCCGCCCTACGAAGCCTTCTGCCTGGGTGGCGGTAACTCCGTGCGCGGCTACTACGACTGTGCCCTGGGTTCGGGCCGCAGCTTTGTTGAGGCAACGGCTGAGTACCGCTTCCCGATTTTCAGCATCATCAAAAGCGAGCTGTTCATCGATGGTGGCTCTGCCCTCGGCAGCCAGAACCTCGGCGGCCTCTACGGCAATCCGGCGGCTCTGCTCGGCAAGCCCGGCAGTGGCTTCTCGGTGGGCACCGGTCTGATCATCACCACCCCCGTGGGCCCCCTGCGCCTGGAGATCGCCAGCCAGGATTTCACCGGCCAGTGGCGTTTCAACCTGGGTGTGGGCTGGAAATTCTGATGCATAGCTGGCCCGCCGATTACAGCGGAGCCTGGACCCTGGCCCAGACCGTTGAGCGCTCTGGAGTCGGTCTGCACAGCGGGGCCCGCACCAGGGTCCGATTGGGGCCGGCTTCGCGTGATGGGTATTGGCTGGGCCGTCTTCAACAGCCCAGGGCACCGCTGCAGAGACTGTCCCCCGATCAGGTGGCCGAAACCAGGCTCTGCACGGCACTGCGGCTCGATTCAGGCCCCCTGGCCACGGTCGAGCACCTGCTG
>Ga0194124_10003610_pt1 | contig 16098 bp, 7 predicted proteins | sample TA2KigCas0mmetaG_FD_148605 | JGI IMG/M metagenome (GOLD analysis project Ga0194124, IMG submission 148605) | Freshwater microbial communities from Lake Tanganyika, Tanzania - TA2015031 Kigoma Deep Cast 0m | ecosystem: Environmental > Aquatic > Freshwater > Lake | place: Tanzania: Lake Tanganyika...
TGAAGCAGCATATCGGGGTACAACTGTACCTGATAAAAAAGGAAGAACAGCAGCACGACATTTATGATTCCGATAGGCCAGCTCAAAACACTCCCTCTGGCAGAAATCCAAACCGCAATCATGCCAGCTACGGTGCCAAAAAATTCAACGTAGCTCATTTTGTAACTCAGGACTGTAAGGAGTACCCGGTCGATGTCCAGCAGATCAATCATCCCTTAAGGATTCTTCCAAAGTCTGGCCAGATCAATTTCAGCAGCAATGTAACCGAAGGAATAAATGGATTTCCCTGAGGTAACTTTTCGAAAGATTTCACGGGCGCGTTCAGGGTCGCCGGTGTAATAGAAATAATTCCCGACCCCATAGCCTTGGGTGGCCAGGTTAAGGTCGTAATCTTCGGAGGACGGATCGCTCACCAGCACTGCATCAGGGCTCAATTTTCCCTGATACATTAAAAGGCGTTTATAATAGGCGTCGTTTTCGATGATGTTCATTCCTGGTTTGATTTTTTTTTGGATTTTTTGTGCCGAGCGTGTATCGTTCATTCGGCGATAGATCATGTACAACCAGTCTGATGAAGCGACGAGCAGGTCGTCGTTGTCAGAAAGTTTAAGGCAGTGCTCGAAAGATTCTTCAGCCCTGGCTAAATCCCCTGAATAATAAAAACCAAGTCCCAGGTGGTACCAAACGTTGTACTGAAAAGTGGAGAGTGGTTTATTGATTTTATTGGGTATTCCATCGGGCTCCAATTCCAGGGTCTTTCCAGCCATCATATTGGCAGCGCGCTGCAAGTCTATTATGGCAAGTGCAAACTGTCTTGTGGAAATATACCTGTGTCCTCTGAACCTAAGGAGCTTCCAGGATTGAGGATGTCGTATGATGCCGGCAGTAAAGACGTCAATCGCGTCCTCCATTTTATTTACATAGCCCAACCGACGTCCAAGCCAAATAAAATTCTCCTCTGATGAATCGAGTTGAATGGCCAATTGCGCAGCCAAAACATTGCTGTCGGCCTTGGTTAGAGCCTCGGTTTTGAGGCTGTCTGCATGGTTTTCTGCGGCCGCTGATTGTGATTCATCGCTTTTTTGCCCGCAAGAAAAAACCAAAACCGATAATAAAATGAAAACCAGTGTTTTCATAGTCTGGACTATTTTACGCCGGGTTGTTTTAAAATAAAGCCAGTCTTTGCTTTTTCCTCATCAACAATTTTCTTCACATCGGCCAGGAGTTTTTTGGCATCATAAATGATCCCGTCCTTAACAGTGTATTTTACACCACCAACCCTCTGGACCGAATTGTCATCCATCAATTTTATGGCACCTGTTCCATAAAGTACCTGGAGATTTTCAAGTGGATTCTGATCCAGAATTTTTAAGTCGGCCAGTTTCCCGATTTCAACCGATCCTACTTCTTTATCCATTCCAAGGGCTTGAGCCCCGTAAAGTGTCGCAGAGCGAATTACTTCGATTGGATGGAATCCTGCCTCCCTCAACAATTCCAATTCGCGGATGTAACCAAAACCATACAATTGGAAAATGAAGGCATTGTCCGAGCCTGCGGTTACCCGGCCTCCTCGATTTTTGTACTCATTCACAAAAGTCATCCACAACCTGAAATTTTCTTTCCATGCGACCTCTTGCTCGGTTCCCCAGGAAAACCAAAATGATCCGTGGGCAACCCTGCTGGGCTGATAAAAATCCCATAGTACAGGCAGGGTATACGTTTCATGCCACTCCTGACGACGTGCTTTATGTAAGTCGCGTGTAGCCTCATAGGTATCGAAGGTTGGATCGAGTGTGAAATCAAGTTTCAGCAGTGTATCCAATACTGCATTCCATTTAGGGGTGAACGGCGCTGCGGCTTGCTTCCAAAGCCTTCCTGCTTCCTCAAAGCGATGTTGTTCATTAGCGTAGTTGTAACCAAGAGGATAATTCTGAATACTTGATTCGGTCAACATGGCCTCCGGTAACCCATACCAGTGTTCCATGGTTGTTAATCCTGCTGATGCAGATTGAACAACGTTCCATCTTGCTACGCCGGTTTGAGCGTGATGGCAAGCCGATCTTAATCCAATTCGTTTGTTTTCCTTTAATGCCGCTTCCATGACGTCAGGTGAAGCGCCAAAAAACTTGATTCCATCTGCTCCTTTCATTTTGTTGTCATTGACCCAGGCTCTCGCTTGCTCAGGGGTCCTGATGGGCTCTTTTGCTCCGCTTCCAAAAGTCACGTAAGCCTTTATCCTTGGTGCAGTGATAAGGTTTTGAGCACTTTTATTTTTTTGATCAAGCACCCATTCTAATCCATTGCCGGATCCGGGATCGCGGACGGTCGTGATACCGTGTGCCATCCAGAGTTTAAATACATATTCGGCGATGGGTGCCTGTCCTCCTCCGATGTGCCCATGCATGTCCACGAAGCCAGGCAATAAATACATGCCTTCACAATCGATTTCCTTACCGCCTGGTTCAAGCTTTGTTCGGTTGGAACCGCTCGCCATTCCAGGCGTTGGAAGTCCTACCGCAGCGATCTGAACGATGCGGTTATTTTTTACCACGATATCGACCGGACCAACAGGTGGTGCGCCGGTGCCGTCTATCATTGTAACACCGCGAATGATAAGTTGGGTGTAGGGTCCGTCGCCCTCTTTAACCTCAGGGGCTTTTTTCATTTTTTCCTGCGCCTGCAATAGGGTGATGGAGAAAATGAACAATGTGGTCTGGATAAGTTTTTTCATGGACTTAGGTTTGGTTCAGAACAATTCTGAAAAATTAAAAAAAATCCTTCAGATCTTAGAATAGCTTGACTTCCCGGATGGTTTCGGGTGTTACCAGGTAAAATTCTTTGTGAATATTGAATGCGGGCTCTGCGCTAACCTCCTTGGGTTTATAAGTGCCGTCTTCGAGCATCCTGTAGCTGTTGACATTATCTTTCAGGTTATACCTCAAAATATTCATCGCTTGTTTGATGAGGTTCTCCTGTTCCAATAAAAATAGTGACTCAATCCGTCGGTCGAAGCTGCGCACCATGGCATCAGCGCTTCCAATGTATACTTTAGCTTGTCCGGAATTGTGGAAGTAATAAATTCTGGAGTGTTCGAGGTACTCGCCAACAATAAAATATACTTCAATATTATCGCTCAACCCCTTTCTCCCCGGCCTAAGGCAACACATGCCTCGTATGATGAGCTTAACCTGAACGCCTGCCTGACTGGCCTCATAGAGCGCATCGATAAATTCTTTGTCCTGAAGGGAATTCATTTTAATGACAATTCCTGATGGCTGACCTTCCAAGGCATTCTTTTTCTCACGTCTCACCATATTGATGAGCTGTATTCGCATGTCCCTGGGTGAGGTGATTAGGTTTTGATAGGCGGATGGTTGGGAGTGCCCGGTTATGACATTAAAAAATTCAGAAACATCATTGGCGTATTTCTCATTGGTGGTGAGTAATCCAATGTCGGTATACAATCTGGCCGTGGTTTCATTGTAATTGCCGCTCGACAAATGAACGTATCGGTAAACCCGCTCCGGCTCATTCCCCCACGCTGAAGTCTTGCGCTTCCCTCAGATTGTTCTCTTCATCAAAACGCGCCTTCACCTCAAACAAAACCGAGACATGTTTTCCATTCTCTGCCGCCCTTAGTAAAGCGGCTGTTACCCGTGAATCTTTGGATACCCTGTAAATGGTGATCTTAATCGAGAGGACATATGGGTCATCGACTGATTTTTCCAACAACTCGAGAACCGGATCCATAGAGTTGTAAGGATGCTGGATCAGAATATCCCGCTCTTTTAGAACTTCAAACAGGTCTCTGGTGCCCATTTCCGGAAAGGTGAGGGGATTAACCGGTGGTGGGACAGATGCCCTTTTTGATTTGAATTCTTTATGCCCGATGATTTGGTGAAGTCCCGTAAAATCGAAAAGGCTGCCATCGGGTATCGTAAAAATATTCTCCTCTGATATGTCCCACTGAATCTTCAGGAGTCTGAGCAGCCAGGTATCTGGGTTTTCCTGGATTTCCAATCTTACTACCCTGCCAGTTCTGCGGGTTTGAAGTTTCCTTTTTAGTTCCTGAAGGAAGTTCGACTCAATGTCTTCACTTTCTTCCAGCGTAAAATCTCCATTGCGGTTAATCCGAAAAAGGTTGACGCTTAATATCTCAACGTTTCTGAAAAGGTGATGGATGTTGTTTCGAATGATGTCTTCGATGGCTACAAAGAAAATGCTGCCATCGGGCTGAAGCAATTCGAAAAATCGGTTAAGGTTGCTTGGAATCTGTATGAACGAAGCTTTGTTCTGTGGACCTGAGTCGGTGAAAGCTTTGGTCACTACGCCAAAAATCAGACGGTTATTTTTTAGGGTAGGGAACGCATGGTAGGTGTCGAACAACATCGGCGTCAACATCGGGAAAATGGTCTTCAGAAAATACTGATTGACCAAGGCTGCGTCCTCCAGTCTCAAATCTTTGTATTGACAGATTTTAAATCCCCCTTTTTCAAAAAGAGGTTTTAATTTCTGCAGGTAGTGCTGATGTTGTTCGTTAATGAATCGGTGCAACTCCTCAAGTAGCAATTGCCTGAAGGGATTTTCTCTTAATCCGCTGTAATCGAATCTCTCCTTTCCGTAATCGATGTAATTGTAAAGACTTCCTAGACGAATGGTGCAGAATTCATCGAGGTTGGATGCGGTGATCGCCAGAAACTTCAGTCGGTCAAAAATGCTTCTATCTAAATGCCTGGATTGGTCGAGCACCCTATAATTAAACTGAAGCCAGGAAAGGTCGCGGCTGACGTAATTACTCTGCTCGGCCTGCTCTCTAAAGGAGGGCGCGTGTCCAATTTCATTACTGGTATTCAGTTCGCTTTCCCCCATACCGGTTTTATCAGATATCGATTCTGGCGTAGCGTGCATTTTTTTCAATGAACTCACGGCGTGGAGCCACTTCGTCACCCATCAACATCGAAAAAAGGTGATCTGCCTCTGCGGCAGATTCGATGGAAACCCTTTTCAAGGTTCTTCTGGCCGGATCCATGGTGGTAGACCACAACTGCTCTGGATTCATCTCACCCAGACCTTTGTAACGCTGCACGGTCACTGAATCCTCCTTAGCGTCCTTTGCGATCTCTTTGATGATTCTTTCCCTTTCTTCTTCATTCCAGCAGTATCGTTCCTCCTTGCCTTTCTTAAGCAGGTAGAGCGGTGGCAAGGCGATATAGATGAAACCTTTCTCAATGAGGTCACGCATGTAGCGGAAGAAGAAGGTTAAGATTAGGGTGCGGATGTGGCTGCCATCGACATCGGCATCGGTCATGATCACGACTTTGTGGTAACGAAGTTTTGCAATGTTTAAGGCTTTCTCGCCGTCTGAGGTGCCGAAAGTGACGCCCAGTGCGGTGATCATATTTTTGATTTCCTCGTTCTCGTAAATTTTATGTTCCTGTGCTTTTTCTACGTTGAGGATTTTTCCTCTGAGTGGTAGAATGGCTTGGAAATTTCTATCCCTTCCTTGTTTGGCAGAGCCGCCGGCAGAGTCTCCTTCCACCAGATAAAGTTCGGAGATGGCAGGATCGCTGCTGGCACAGTCGGCTAGTTTGCCAGGCAGTCCTGTACCAGAGAGCACGTTTTTACGTTGCACCATTTCACGTGCCTTTCGTGCTGCAATTCTTGCCTGCGCCGCCAAAACAACTTTGCTGACAATCAACTTAGCCTCTTTGGGATTTTCCTCGAGGTAATTGTGTAAAGCCTCTCCGACTGCCTGGTCTACAGCACCCATTGCCTCGGTATTACCAAGTTTGGTTTTTGTCTGACCTTCAAACTGTGGCTCAGCAACTTTAACTGAAATTATGGCTGTGAGGCCTTCTCTGAAGTCATCGCCACTGATTTCTACTTTAGCTTTTTCAAGCAGGCCTGATTTGTCGGCATAGCTTTTTAGGGTACGGGTAAGCGCACGTCTGAATCCGGCCACATGCGTTCCGCCTTCGTGCGTATTGATGTTGTTTACATAAGAAACCAAGGTCTCACTAAAAGATGTGTTGTAGCTGAGTGCAACCTGGACAGGAATCATGGACTCCTGGTTTTCAACATAGATTGGCTCTGGAATTAGTTTTTCGCGGGTAGAATCCAGGTAAGCGACAAACTCTTTCAATCCCCCTTCAGAGAAAAAAGTATCGGTTCTTGGTTGGCCCTTGTCATCGCGATCTCTAAGGTCTTTTAAATTGATTCGGATGCCAGGATTAAGGAAAGCCAGCTCTCTTAAACGCGCGGAGACGGTTTCGTAATTGTATTCTAAAACGGAAAAGATTTCACTGTCCGGTTTAAAGTGAACCGTTGTGCCTCTGCGATCTGATTCGCCAACCACCCTCACCGCGTATTGAGGGATGCCCCGTGAATACTCCTGTTCAAAGATTTTACCCTCCCTGTAAACGGTCACCTTGAGCATGGTGGAAAGTGCGTTTTTACACGACACACCCACGCCGTGCAATCCACCGGAAACTTTATAAGTGTTTTTATCAAATTTTCCACCGGCGTGCAGTACGGTCATTACCACTTCAAGGGCTGAGCGTTTCTCTTTTTCATGCATGTCGGTCGGTATTCCCCGTCCATTGTCTTCAACCATCACGGAGTTGTCTTCCACGATACTTACCGTTACATCCGTGCAATACCCGGCCAGTGCTTCATCAATACTGTTGTCAACCACCTCCCAAATGAGGTGGTGAAGGCCCTTTACGCTAACATCGCCAATGTACATGGCGGGGCGCTTTCGAACCGCCTCCAAACCCTCCAGAACCTGAATGTTACTGGCTGAATAGTCACTCGCATTACCGCTCTTTCCTTTGCTCATAGTTGATTCTAAAAATGGACGACAAAGTTACATTTTTCAGGCCGATTATGGTTAAGAAAAAATGAATTTAAAGCATTGATAATCAGTACTTAATACATAAAAGAATTACCTGATTTTGACATGGGTCTGAATGCAAATTGTTGCCCAATTTCCTGTGTTTTTTTAACCCCTGCCTTCAGTATTGTTATCTTTAAAAGATAACCCCGATGATCGGGATAAAATCCAGGATTAATCGATCATGCACCGCCGGCCATTTAAAAAACAATTGGGCTTCTTAAGCACCTCAGCATGGTTGCTGCAGTCCTGTCAACCGGAAACAAAAAATTCAACCACCGGCGTCCTGGTCGAGGATCCAATCGAAAACGAGGATATTTTTTCCTACATCCTGAGAAAGGAGGGAAGGTTTGATCTTGGGGTTTACAAAAAAATTATTGGAGCAGCCAATTCATTCAAGGAAGGTGATGCCATACAGGGTGTGGCTGCAGCAGACGAAAATTCACGAAATCACGCCCGAGCATTGATTTCCAAAACCAGAATTGGCGAACTAATGAAAATGCCAATGTTCAGGGATGATCAATTCGATTTGATCATTTCAACCACGCAACCCAATCCGGAATTAGCCGATTGGACCATGGGGGCGCTTAAGGAGTACTTGCTAAAAAGTGCTGAGGCTGACATCAAAATTCTTATGCCTTCCCTCACGAGTGACATCATTGCCATGGTCGTTAAACTGATGTCCAATGAAGAACTCATTCAGGTTGGGTCAACTATTTTCAATTCGTTACCCGACAGCAACATTGGAAGTAAAGGATACCTCGGGGCCAGGGTTCAACCCAACTCGCCAACAGATGATCCCGAAGATATTGTCTGGCAGGTATTTGATGCGTGGTGTTATGGTGTTGGCGACGTGGTGTTGGGCACTAACCCTGTTTCCAGCGACCCCGCATCTGTTGCTAAAATTGAAAAGGCTCTTTTCGGAGTACTGAAAACATTTGGACTGGAGGCCACCATGCCCAACTGTGTATTGGCCCACATCGATGTACAAGCACAGGCGGAAGCGATGGCGCCCGGGACTACCGGAATCTGGTTCCAGAGCCTTGCCGGCACGGATAAAGCAAACCAAACTTTTGATGTAACCATTAAGAAAATGGTAAAGCACGCCAAGACCAGAAGGGGAAAATTTGGGTTATACGCGGAGACTGGTCAGGGTGCCGATGGCACAAACGGTCATGGTGAAGGGTTTGATATGGTTGTCCACGAAGCAAGAAAATATGGATTTCTTCGAGCTTTAAAAACAAGCCTGCCTGATCCTAAAAATACCTGGGTCTTTGTAAACGATGTTGCCGGATTTATTGGTCCAGAAGTTTTTAGAACAAAGGAACAGCTTGTTCGGTGCTGTCTCGAAGATATTGTCATGGGTAAACTTCATGGTCATACCCTTGGTTTAGACATTTGCTCAACCCTGCACATGGATGTGACGCTGGATGATTTGGATTGGTGCATCGATCAGATAATGCCTGCGAACCCAGCTTATCTGATGGCGCTCCCGACCAAAAACGATCCTATGCTGAGTTATCTCACGACATCGTTTCATGATCATCTTAGAATAAGGTCTAAATTCGGTTACAAAGTCAGTGACCGAATGCAAAAATTCTTTGTTGACCTGGGTGTGTTGAATAATGATGGATCGCCTGGTGAACATTTTGGTGATCCGGTCTGGGTTTATTTCCGATACCGTCAGCAGCTCAATGATTCCAGAACCAGGGAAGCAATTTATTTAGAGGGGCATGAGGCACTTGCACGCATCAGAACCCGCGGCGTGCCGGTTGCAGAGGGCCATGGTCCAAATTTTTGGGATACGCCTCCAGAACTTGATGCAGAAGTGCGCAGACTTTATGCTGATGCACGCAAAAGTATCTGGACCGAAATGCCTGTGGCCTTTGTCTCCGGTCTAACGGGTGGAATTGCCCTGCACACCAATTCAACGGACAGAAAAGACTACATCTATCATCCTGAATCCGGTGAAGGGCTTTCCCGTGATTCTATCAGAACCCTCAAAAAGATTCGGGGAAATTGGGACGCGACTCCGGATGTTCAAATTATTGTTTCTGATGGACTGAATGCGGAGGCATTAATGGATGACGGACATCTTGAACCTTTTCTCGATTCTTTAAGGGAGGAACTTTCCTCCGCCGGACTTAGTACAGCCAAAGAAATTCCGATTTTAAAATACGGAAGGGTCAGAGCTGGTTATGCCTGTGGTGAACTTCTTTTTGGTGAAGCCGGAAACAAAAAGAATCGCCATGGAATCATTCACGTTATTGGCGAGCGTCCTGGATCGGGGCATCACAGCTTTTCTGCCTACATAACCTTTGCCAATGCCTCTTACTGGGGTGTAAAAGGTAAAGTAGACCACGATATTACCCGTGTGGTTTCAGGGATTTCGGACACCTCCTTGTTGCCAATTCAGGCTGCAAAAGAAACTGCTGCGTTGTGTAAGTCTATGTTTTCCAGGTTTCCTGGTCAAAAAGGAACGTGAACGTGTCGTTCAGCATGGTAAGAAGACCTTACCAATGGCCCTGATTCAACATATTTTAGCCCTCTTTTAAGACCCTCCTCTTTATACATAGCGAAGGTGTCTGGATGAATAAATTCAGCAACCTGAAGGTGTAGTTTGGTCGGCTGTAAGTATTGGCCAAGGGTTAAAATCATAAGACCATTTTCAACCAAATCGTCCATGGCCTTAAAAACCTCATCTTTTGTTTCGCCCACACCGAGCATGATACCTGATTTGGTTCGCTTTCCTGCCGCTCTGGTTCGCTTAATTTGTTCCAGGCTGCGCTCATATTTGGCCTGTGGCCTCACCACACGGTAAAGTCTTCCTACGGTCTCCATGTTGTGGCTGACAACTTCCTGACCACCTTCAATCATTCGATACAATGCATCCCAATTTCCTTTGGTGTCCGGGATAAGGGTCTCGATGGTTGTTTGAGGACTTTGTTGTTTGGTTTGTACGACAGTCTGATACCAGATTTCAGCTCCACGGTCTTTTAACTCATCTCGGTTAACACTGGTGATTACTGCATGTTTTACACCCATTAATTTGATGGCATCTGCTACACGGCGTGGTTCGTCGGCATCATATTCCGTTGGGCGTCCGGTGGCTACCGCGCAAAATGTGCAGCTTCTGGTGCAGACATTTCCAAGGATCATGAAGGTGGCGGTACCGGCACCCCAACATTCGCCCATGTTCGGGCAATTTCCGCTTTCGCAAATGGTGTGCAGCTTATGGGTGTCGACAAGATTTCTGACCCGGGCATAGTCCGGGCCAACGGGGAGTTTAACCCTTAACCAGTCGGGCTTTTTTATTCGCTGTTCTGCAACAACAGTCGATTCGGCCATAGAAAAATTTATTTTCCGATCAATGCTCCGTAAGAAGCAGCATCAAGAAGATTATCAAACTCTTTGGAATCGCTTACGGCGACCTTCACCATCCATCCGTCTCCGTAAGGATCAGCGTTTACCTTGGAAGGATCAGATTCAAGCGTGGCATTTACTTCCAGGACCTTACCACTCAGTGGCATGAATAAATCAGAAACGGTTTTAACGGCCTCCACAGTACCAAAAACCTCATGTTGTTTAAGTTCCTGTCCGACAGTTTTGATATCAATGTAGAAAATGTCACCAAGTTCGCCTTGAGCGAATTCAGTAATTCCGATAATGGCGGTATTGCCTTCCATTTTGACCCATTCGTGGTCTTTTGTGTACTTGAGTGTTGCGGGAATGTTCATAGTGGTTAACCAATTCAGGCCGCTAAACTAATGAATTCCCGCTACTAAATCGGGCCCTCTTTTTATTGTGCCAGGTCAAATAAAATCTTTGTTCCAAACCGGGTGGTTGCTCTGGGGAAGGCGCTGGAAACGTACGGTGTATTGGTATTTCGTTCGAAATAAAACTGAAGGCTAAGCTTTTTATTGACCACATAGCTAACGTTTGGCCTGAGCTGGAAATTGTAATTGCCATTGGTTACGGTGCTGACCTCGTCAATCTTTCTCTGAATGGTTTGATTGTTGGTTACGCTCATGTTTAACCGGAAAGTCACATCATTTTTTACCGTGATGACTCGACCTCTATCCCTAAATGGCAGTTTGAAATTATTTTTGGTGAACCCAACCTCGGCAGACCAGTCTTTGCTGTTCAGCTCTGTAACCTGCGCATTGGAAATATTTAGTGCCAGATCACGCTTGGTTTTATATTCAAAGCGCATGGTCATCTTGCTTTGGGTTCGGACATTGACGCCTACCAGCGGAGCGAATTGTTCTGAAATCATTACTTGGCTGATAACGTATACGGGAATGATTTTCCCCTGGTTCGTTGCCTGATTGGCAAAACTTCCAACATTATATTTCTCAACCGACTGATCAATGCCTACGGAGGTGTACTCAAGAGAGTTGCTGTAATTCACAACAGCGTAGCTGGAAGAATAAGCGTGACTGAGTGTAACGGACTGAAACAGATCCTTGAACAAATCAAGCTTGGAAAGTCCGTTATAATCCATTCTCCAGTTGGGCAGCGGAATGGAAGGGAAGGGTGAAAGGCTCGTGGTTCTCGCATCTTTTCCTGTGTAAGCAGCAAAGAATGCCGGGATAACCACATCCTGACTTTTCAATTCATAAGAATTTCCTGTGATGGCATTAAAGCGCTCCTGCATGATGGCGATGTTCTGCTCAAATTGCTTAAACACTGTGGACTGTAGGCTGGAGTTGTTTCTGAAGGCGGTGTTGATCGCGATGGTTGAGATTTTATAGCTGCCCGATAAACTGGGGCTCAGCGACACAAATGAAGTGCTGTCCGGATCAAACCGGAAAATTTCCTGGAAGGAAGACATGGAAGACTTCTTTAGATCGAGCTGAACTTTTACATCGGCGAAAGGCTCTACATTCGCCCGCATGGAGATGTCTTTATTTTTTGTTTGACTGAAAGGTGTGGTGAGTTTTGCGCTTGTGGATAGCCAGCCGCGGTCTTTCGCCTTAAATCGAATGGAAGGATCCTGACTGCCCAGAATGAAACCCCAACCCGGCGCCGATCCGGTACGATCCATTCCAAACAAATAAGGCGATGGAACAAATCCGGGTAAAATAGTGCCTTGCGTTACATTATAAGTTCCATTGATTGAACGAACAGCCATCATGGTTCGCAGAATACCTTTTAAGGCACCAAGTTCGGGTGGCTTTTTAACCGTATCGGGTTTGGCTTTAGCCTGTCTGGCAATTTCAGCAGGGGAAAGTTTTCGTTTTGGGGTATTGATGTCTTTTAAAAACTTCCACTTGTTGTACAATTTCAGGAAATCGACTTTACCAGTAAGGCCCATATCCGCATTGTTCTGAATGATGTTTCCAAGTTTTAAGGAGTCAAACTTTTCCAGCGGACCTGCCCGCCACGAGTATCCTACATTGTAGCGCGCGTCTGCTCCGATGAAATTTATAGCCGGAATTTTTTCAAATGGCAAAACATAATTGGCTGTTACATTTTGTTCAAAATTTTTCATCCGTCCGAATTTCTTCAAGTTGTTCTTGACAATGGTTCTCAGGGAGTCGGTATCTAGGTCACCGTCGGGCTCGTCTATTATGGCGGTGGTTCTCGCTGAGTAGTCCAGGCCCAGTGCTCTTGTCAGATTCCATTTGACGGCAAAATCACGGTTGAAAACAAAATATTTTTGAAAGTTTGGAAGAGAGCTCGCAGCATCGGCGCTGGCGTTGCGATAAATAATTTTATTAAACGCGCGGTCAAGATCTCCCCGAACGCTGATGTTGGCCGGCATGGGATTAAAATTGAAGTCCTTAAGAAGCTGAAGTGCTTTTTTGTCCGCCCACTTGGCCTCCTTAAATGGCTCGAACCCTTTAAACGTAGAATTGTATTGCCATGAGGCCCCACCTCTTATGTTGCGCTGCGTATTGTCCTGGATATTGAAATTGGTTCTGGTGGCTTCACTGAAGGCATAACTGAAGGCGAAATTTTCAATATCCCAAATGTGGCTGGTGGCTTTTGGATTCAGCTTGGTCCTTTTGACGTTGGTGAAATTTAAACTTCGTCGAATGGATTCGTCTCGAATAATGTCGAGGTATGCTTGTTTTTCGGAATCGGAATTAAACGACTTGAAGGCAGCCTCCAATCTAAGATCTGGGTTCGCCGGATCGAAATTCGGGTCTAAAATGGATCGCTCATAACTTGCAAAAACCGGTAGTTTCAGCCCTGTCCACTTTGGAAGCAGCTTATCCAGGTTCATGTTCATGGAAACATCGTAAGCATTGGTTTCTCCTCTGGCCCGCTCAGAAATTTTCGACTGCGCCGGTCCATATCCAAAGGCAATATGACGGAAGGAGCCGGTTAAGCTGCCCAGGTCGGCCAGCTGTGTGTTCACGACAGCATTCATGGCCCAGCCCGCTGTTCGGTCAAAGTCGGTAAGGCGTAATTCATTGGCCCAAAGACAGACATCGTAATTCTTTTTATCCTGTGTGGATGGGTTGCGTACACCAATCATAATAACCCGCACCTGGCTGAGATCGGGGCGCCCCAGCATTCTTACGCCTTGTCTGCCATCCACGACTCTTGGGCCTTGGCGCGGATACAATTCACCAAGCGGGTAACTTTCCCTGTCGCGCGCTGCTTTAAGTGCGTACAACTCATCCAGATCAAGATCAATTTGATTGCCATCTGGCCATATATATTCCACCTTGCGTTGTCGTACATTTTCGTCGAGTGGATCGGTAATTTTTAATGGCAATTCAATTTCATAATAGTTCTGATCGAAATCGGTGCCAAGCCTTACAAAAGCTCGAAGATTGTCATCCTTTAATCCCTGCTCACCAAAGGCACTCAAAAACATTTTGATACGACCGTAATTAAAGAAATCGAAGGATACGTTTTTGTACATCGCACGTGCATCGCCGTCCTGGAGATCTGTGATGCACAACTGAGCCGACTGTTCATTGAGTCGTCGTGGTATGGTTGATGTATTGTCTCTGTCGCGTCTGAGGGGTTCCACATAGGGTGGTTTTCCATCGCTCGGAGCGCTGTTCTCCTCAACATTCACAACCGATACAGAGAAATTATCCAGGTTGGGTTCAAGCGGTTCACCAAACCTCGCCTCCTCAAGATTAGCGGTGTAGCGGCGCCAACGGTTGCCTACTGCTCTGAAATTGGCAAGTCTCAGAACAATTGGTTCACGGAATCCCGTCATGATCATCCGTATGTAACGGATGGATTTAAATCCATTGATGTCGCCGACCTTACTTTCAAATTGTCGAACTGGAATCCGAACCAGATACCATGTCTCAGGATTAACATCCGGAGGAAGGGTAGAGGCCGATGGTCGAATGGCGTCTACAATGAATTTGCTTCCTACGGTAAGGAATCCTGGCTTTAGATCCATACTGTAGGAATAGTATTCTTCCAGGTCGCTGAGGGTATTGTCCTGGTTGAGGTCCTCGTTGTCGGGTGTGGTATAATTCGATCTTGGGAAAGCATCCTCATTGGTGCTAACCGGTGAGTTGTTTTCCATGCCCATAAAATATTTGTAGCGTTCCAACAAGCCGGCCTTTTTGGCGTCGAGTTCTGTTCCCAAGGTGTACCGGAAATCATCACCTGACGGATCGGCTAGTACTTTTTCCTTTGCATTGGGCGGCAGGGCATCGATGAACGTTTTGAATTTCTCTTGCTCTTTTTCGTTGCCCATTCCGTCCAAACCAACATCCTGATTACCTCGTGCGGTTGCCGATATGTCGAAGGCATTGTTGAGGTATTGTCGAGTGGTCACGAAGCCCCAGTTGTTTTCGGTCGCCTCACCAGAGGAAAGGTTTCCATCTGCGGGAAGTCCATTTTCAAAGGCGTGCTTACCATCGCGCATGACATCTTCAGAGATGCTACCCATGTGGAATATGAGTTTTCCGCCAGTTGTATTTGCCTTTGGTGAATTGATGCCATCATCGATTAAACTTTTCTGATCCCGGATAAAAGGATCAAGCATCCAAAACTCTATATACTCTACATTGGCCTTATCCCAATCGACTTCATTTCGGATGGAGGTGGTAATGCCGGCCCAGTTTTTTTCGGGATTTCGGAAATAACCATCGGGCGTTAAATCAGATGAACGGGCATTGTAGTTGTAAGGTCCTCTTTCAGCGGGATAATAGGCTAAATCAAAGATGGGCTCATAAAAATTTCCGATTTGCCTGTCCCGACCAGGGAATATTTCCTGCTGCTGAACTGATCGGGTGTAGTGGTTTTCATTCACCACTTCAGTGGTCAGGTAATCGGGCTTGAATCGGCTGATTTGTCTGTACCATAGATTATCAATCTGGTACCAGGAGAGGCGGGCTCTGCGTGAACCTGCCTGGATGTCGTTTTGCGCATATCCGACACTGGGGTCAAAAGCAGATTCTTTTGGTGTGGCGGAAAGTCTCCAGGCCAACGGAGACATGAGGCTGTAAGGTGTAGCAGAATTTTCAAAATCATCAATAAAAGAGGTTCCATCCCCTTGCACTACGTTTGAAGTGCCTGGAACCAATTGAGCAAACTCTGCATTGACCGAAACACTGGAAGTTTCCTTGGTCTGGATGAAGGGCAATGCATCGACCACCTTGGTGAGCAGCCTGGAATTTTTCTTCATGTTGAGGTCGAGACCATATTGAAGGTTTCGGGCAGGTTCAGAACCAATGAGGTTCCTGGAGATCAGTGGTCGCTCATTGTAATACAACAACGTGGAACCAAGATTGATGTCCTCACTTAGTTTGTAGTCCAGCCTTGTTCCGATCAGCGATCTCGTTTGAAAGGCGAAAGGATCCTGTTGTTCATAGGTGATGTTGATGTCCTTTCCGGAACTTAAAACACCTTCATTTAAGATGGTCACTTTTCCGAATGTGTAGTCTATGGTGAAATCCCTCCCCTCAATCAATGGTGTGCCTCCGGCGTAAACTTTTACCGATCCCTGGGTGATGTTGAAGCCTTGGATAATGATTTCTTTTCCTGAACCAGCTTTAAACTGACCAACAATAAAAAATTTGTTTTTGGTCGCCACCAGTTCGGCTTCTGCTTTGGTGGTCCGGTAGAGTGTATCGTACAGGTATTTTCTGGTGAGTTGGTCTTTTACGGCTGGATTTCCTTCGAGCGAGAAGAATTTTTTAAGTGCCGTATTAAAAGGTTCGAGGTAGGGAAAAACAATAAGGCCGGTCTCTGGATTAATGGTAACGCCTTCAACAAAA
>Ga0194124_10003615_pt1 | contig 16086 bp, 17 predicted proteins | sample TA2KigCas0mmetaG_FD_148605 | JGI IMG/M metagenome (GOLD analysis project Ga0194124, IMG submission 148605) | Freshwater microbial communities from Lake Tanganyika, Tanzania - TA2015031 Kigoma Deep Cast 0m | ecosystem: Environmental > Aquatic > Freshwater > Lake | place: Tanzania: Lake...
CCCCGTTCTTTCTATGCGCATTTTTTTATTGTTCTTATTGGTATTCTATATTTCGAGAGCTTTTACTCAAGAAGAGTTACTTTCTGTTCAGGGGAACTATCAAGGGGGAAATTTGCTTGTTTCAAATCCAGCGCAATCCGACGGGTTTGGCTTTTGTATTACTAAGGTTACCGTAAATGGAGACATTTTACCGGCTTCCATTCAAAGTAATGTTTTCGAGGTTAATTTTAAGTTGTTCAATTTAAAGATCGGCGATCCAGTATTTGTGGTTTTAGAACATGCAAACGGATGTACCCCTAAATTCCTTAATACTGAAGTGTTGTTGCCAAAAAGCACCTTCGTGTGCGAGCGCATTCAATGTTCTGCGGATGGGAATTTACAATGGGTGACTTCGAAGGAAAATGGCGTTTTGGATTTTATTGTTGAACACTACAGGTGGGGAAAATGGTTGGAAGTTGGCTATGTGAAAGGAAATGGTGGAAGCAGAAGCAATAGTTACGCTTTTCAGGTCAATTTGCATTCTGGTAAAAACACCTTGCGCGTATCTCAACGCGACAAATCTAAAAAACTAAGGTCTTCGAAATCAACAACCGTGGTTTCTACCGTTGGAAAAGTTATTAAAACACCTTCTCGAGTAAAAGATTTTATTTATTTTAAATACAACGGAAAATCGGTTAAAACAAAATATGAAGTGTTTGATGCCTACGGAAATTTATTGAAGCAAGGGTTTAGTCAAGAAGTAAACTGTACCAATCTTCTGAAAGGAATATACTTTTTAAATTTCGATAACAATTCTGAAAAATTTTTTAAAATCGATTAGTATGATTAAAAAAATTGAACATATCGGTATCGCTGTGGAAGACTTAAACCATGCCATTCCAATTTATGAAAAATTGTTTGGCGTTCCTTGCTATAAACAAGAATTGGTTGCATCCGAAGCAGTAAAAACAGCGTTCTTTTTAATAGGTGACGCTAAGTTAGAATTACTCGAAGCTACTGAATCGCATTCTCCAATTGCTAAGTTTTTAGAAAAAAAAGGAAGTGGGTTTCATCATATTGCATTTGAGGTTGACAATATTGAAAAGGTAATTGAGCGATTGCAAAAGGATGAGTTCAATTTGTTGCACCTAACTCCAAAAGACGGAGCCGATAATAAACGTATTGCTTTCCTACACCCAAAAAGCGGATTAGGAATGCTAATCGAACTTTGTCAAGAAAAAAGTTGAAAAAACGAGGATTCGTCTTCGTAAAAGAAAGTCCTCAAACCTGCTTCTTTTGCTCCTTTAATGTGTTGGGGACTATCGTCAATGAAAAGCACATTTTCAGGAAGCGCTTTTAATCTGTGACATACATAATGAAAGGTCTCGACATGTGGCTTTCTGCGTTCGATTTCATGTGAAAGAAATATTTCTTCGAAGTATTCTTCCATTTCATCTTGGCTCACCTTTTTCCATTCATGCAATACCTTTTTCCAATGAATTGCATTAGTATTACTGAGCATAGCCACTCGTCTCCCCTTGAGTTTTTCGAGCAGATCAACTTTTTTCTGGGGAAATTCTCCAATCATTTTATTCCACGCATGTACTAGTTGATTCGGTGTAACATTAGGGTTTACCTGTGTTTTTAACTCGTTTACAAAAGCTTGTTCAGAAATCTTACCTGTTTCCATGCGGTCAAAAAGCGTGTTTTGTGCCAACTGAGTATACTGATCATCAAAACTCAAAAAACCTAATTTTTTCATTTCCAACGAGGTGGCATTATAATCTATGTTGATCAGAACGCCTCCTAAATCAAAAAGTATTATTTCAATTGATTCTAAATTAGCCTTCACGCCTTTAATTTTAAATTTTATGACATTCTCATGACAATACTACTTTAAAATCACGAGAACTTTGCAGTCAAAAGTACTCATATCTTCTGTGAAACAACTTTATGCCATAGCATTTACGCACAAAAACCTACCGGTAGAAACCCTTGGTTTATTGCATATTGAACAAGCGTTTTATGAAAGTCGTCTAAAAGAAGCAAAAAACAACTTTGATTTAACTGAATTATACTATTTGTCTACTTGTAACCGTGTCGAGTTTGCATTTGTTACAGAAGGTGATTTGACGGACCCGCATCAGCATGCACGTGATTTACTCTCGGAAATTTACCCGAATATTTCAGAAGAAATATTCAATTTACTAATTGAAAATGCTATTTTCCATAAAGGCATTGATGTTGTAGAACATCTGATTTCTGTAGCCGCTTCGATAGATTCTATGGTGGTTGGAGAACGCGAAATAATTACTCAGGTACGCAAGGCTTTTGAAACGTGTCATACTGCTGGATTAACGGGAGACAAGTTGCGCCTTGTTATGAAACAAGTCGTGGAAACAGCTAAAAAAGTATATTCTCAAACGAGTATTTCACAAAAACCCGTTTCTGTGGTTTCGCTTGCATATCAGGAATTAAAGCGTTTTCAAATTCCACTCAACGCGAGGATTGTCGTTATTGGGTCTGGAACAACCAACACGACGCTATGCAGGTTTTTAAAGAAACATGGCTTTCGTAAGTTTTCCGTATTTAATCGCACCTTGTCGAATGCGGAAAAACTTGCCCAAGAATTAGGTGGAACCGCACATAAACTGAAGGAACTTGAACTATTTACAGAAGGTTTCGATGTACTCGTTACGTGTACTTCTTCTGACCATCACATCGTAAATAAAGAATTATATCAAACGTTGTTGAATGGTGACACTTCGAAAAAAATAATCATCGACCTTGCTATTCCACAAGACATTGACCCGTTCGTTTTAGATGAATTTGGTGTACAATACATTTCTATTGCTCATTTACAAAAGTTGTCAAACGAAAACTTAAAAATTAGACAAGGAGAATTGTCTCGCGTAAATGAAATCATTCAAAAAGCTTTGGTAGAATTTGACAATCTATACAAAGAACGAAAAGTTGAATTGGTAATGCAAGAAGTTCCTGTGGAAGTAAAGAAAATCAAAGAAGTTGCCTTGAATGAAGTATTCAAAACAGAGCTTCAAAATTTAGACCCTCAATCTAGAGAATTGCTCGAAAAAATAGTAGGATACATGGAAAAAAAGTACATTAGCGGTCCAATGAAAAAAGCGAAAGAAATTTTGCTCTCGAATGTACAAAAACATGAAAATTAGAATCGGTTCAAGGGGAAGTGATCTTGCGTTATGGCAAGCGAATTACATAAAAAATTTATTGGAGAATAAGGGATGTGAGGTTTCTATTTCTATAATCCTTACCAAAGGTGATCAAATTCAAGATTTGAGTTTTGATAAATTAGAAGGAAAAGGTTTTTTCACTAAAGAAATTGAAACAAGTTTGCTAAATGATGAGGTTGATCTTGCCGTACATTCACACAAAGACTTAGAAACTACCGAGCCGGAAGGTCTAGTTACTGCAGCGGTTTCATACCGCGAGGACCCCTGTGAACTATTAATAATCAAAGAAGAAGCTTGGAGTGAGTCTGAAGTTTGGGAATTAAAAAAGAACGCAACGATAGGCACTTCATCGGCAAGAAGAAAATCTCAGGTTTTAGCATTACGCCCCGATTTAGTGATTAAGGATTTAAGGGGCAATGTGCCAACTCGAATAGAGAAGTTAAAATCAGGCGCGTTTGACGCTATATTGTTGGCATATGCGGGAGTAGCAAGACTCAATTTAGATTTAAGCGGTTTGAAAATCGTTAAATTAGATCCTGAGGAATTTGTTCCGGCACCAGCACAAGGCGTATTAGCGCTTCAAATACGCGAAAATCACGGAGAATTAGCAGCTGTTCTTTCTGAAATAAACAACAAGGAAGTGGCAGAGCAAATTCAAATAGAACGTTGCGTGCTGAAACAAATGAACGGTGGATGCCAATTGCCATTGGGAGTCTATAACGACGGGGAATTTGTCCATGTCGCGTTTTCTCCGAAATGGAGTGAACCGTCACGCTATTTTCGTTTTCGCTACAATGAAGCCTGCGACATGTCGGGCTTAATTATTAAACAATTGAATGCAAGCATCTAGGAGCAATGCATCAGCTATTCATTTCTAAATCAGCAATATATCTTCCTCTGCTAACTGCTTTTTGCCAAAAGAATAACAAATCATTAATTGCAGAATCTCTGATATCCTTTGAACGCGTGGCTGCAGAAATTCCTACCCGCTTGGACATCGTATTCTTTACAAGTCCTCGATCTGTGGATTTTTTCTTTGATCAAGTTTCCACATCGTTTACGTGCATTGACTTTGCCTGCATGGGAAAAGGAACTGAAAAAGCGTTAATCAATCGCGGACATGAATCTAGTTTTACCGGAGAATACTCTTCTTTTCCTGAAAAAGTTTTTATTCCTTTTAAATCCTGGGCAGGGAGTCGCTTGATAACTGTACCGCACTCATCTCAAAGTCTTTTTTCCATTTCAAAACATTTTTCTACTCAACAACTTAATTTCATAGAGGTTTACAAAACGAACTTCATTAGAAAAAATATTCCGGAATGTTCTATTTACATATTTACAAGCCCTAGCAATGTTGATTCATACCTTTCGATAAACACCATTCCTCAAAATGCTCAGGTATTTGCTTGGGGGGCGAGTACAAAAGAACGCCTCTTGGAGAAAGGAATATTGGTAAATGAAATTCTAACATTTGGGCGGGAAGCAGAATTAATTCGACTGTTAAATCTATATTAAGTCGTTAAATTCCTGTGTTTTTTTTTTGCAGTCCCAAAAAAATCTTATTTTTGACGCCACGAAACTAAATTTAAAAACGTTTTAATTTGTAAATATGAAAAGAATAACCACTTCATTAATGATCACTTTAGCGCTTACTCTTGGTATCATTGCTAATGTTAACGCTCAAGGCAAAAAGAAAGCTGATAAAAAAGACAAGGCTGAAACAACAGAAGTAGCTGCTGCCCCAGTAAACGATATGGCTGCCGCTGATGCTGCTGCCGTTTCTACAGGAGATGCCGCTGTTTCGGATGCTGCTAACGCAGGAACAACCGATAATAGCAAGAAAAAAGAAGAAGCTAAAAAACCTGAGTTGACGTTTACACAACAGCTAAAACAAAAATATATTGAAGGAGATGTGGTTTGGATGACTCCGGTACTAATTTGTATGATAATCGGAATGGCGTTATCTATCGAACGTGTTATCTATTTGAATTTATCTACAATCAATACTTCTAAATTCTTACAAGATGTTGAGAAAGCACTACAAAATGGTGGTGTGGATGCAGCAAAAGAACTATGTCGTAACACAAGAGGACCAATTGCATCAATTTTCTACCAAGGTTTAGATCGTTCTGGTGAAGGCTTGGATATGGTTGAAAAATCTGTTGTGGCTTACGGAGGTGTTCAAATGGGTAACCTCGAAAAGGGCTTGTCTTGGTTACAGCTTTTCATTGCATTGTCCCCAATGCTTGGGTTCTTGGGAACCGTAATTGGCATGATTCAAGCTTTCGACAAAATTGTTGAAGACGGGCAGGTATCACCAACAACAGTTGCGGATGGTATCAAAGTATCACTTTTAACTACTGTGTTTGGTCTTATCGCTGCGATTTTCTTACAAATATTCTACAACTATATAACATCAAAAATTGATGGTTTGGTAAATGAAATGGAAGATGCTTCGATATCATTGATTGATATTTTACTGAGAAATAAAGCCATTAAATAGTTGAAAATTTCTCATCTTTAAAAATTTTAATATGAAAAATTTAAATTATTACAACATCATAAAATTCGTTCTGGTAATCATTGGTGTTGCTTCTAGCTTTCTTTTATTCAAAGGTCCTGCAGTTACTCAAGGTCCTGCTGCCATTGCTGAATTTAGAGAGTCTGCTGAAATGGATTTTGCCATTTGGTTTACTATTGGTCTATTAATTCTAGCTGTTTTAATTGTAGTTGTTTTCTTTTTTTATAGCCTAATTATTCAGCCTAAAAAAACAGTATTGTCCATCATTGGTCTATTAGTATGTTTTATAACATACATGGGTTTTTCATTAATGGGAACTAGCGACAATGTGCAAAGTCTTGCTCTTAAAGGTGACAAAATTTCTCAAGGTGTTGTGGATACAACATCCGCTGGAATTTACACGATTGGATTTTGTTTAGTTGCGGGATTTATTGTAATTCTAGCTGGACCATTTATGGGACGCTACAGAAGTTATAAAAAATAATTTTAGCATGGCAAAAAGAGAAATTCCTGAGATTAATGCTGGTTCTATGGCGGATATTGCCTTTCTATTGCTGTTGTTCTTTTTGGTAACAACTACAATGGACAAGGACCAGGCTTACATCAGGTCAATTCCTAAGAAAATTGAAAAGCAAAATAACGACAATCAAGAAATTGATACACGTTACGTTTTCCATATTTTTGCTAACGAAAAAAATGAATTAATTCTTCGTGACAGACTCGGTAAAGACATGAGTTTGCCCATTAGAGAAAAAGATTCTATTTCAGAAATGCTCTATGATTGGTACATGACTAATAGAGAGTTTTTTGATGAGTCCCGTGTGTCTGCTGCGGATAAAATGAAGAAGTACGAAAATCAATTTCCATGGTATTCAGCAAGTTCAGCCGCAGAATACAAGATGGTGGTAGACGCATACTATTTAGAGCTAGATAAAGCTGAAAAAGTTGGTTCTGAAAAGGATATTCAATTCATCACCATGAAAATTTCGGAAGCGCAGAAAAAGCAAAAACTTATTAAGCAGTTTTTCGGAAGTTCAAAAGTTCCGGAAATTAGTGACAAAGCACACGTCAGAATAGAAGTACAGCAAAAAACATCCTACGAATTGTTTGCAAAAATTCAATCAGAGGTAGAAGAGGCTATTTACAAAGTTCGGGATGAGGAATGTAAAGCTAAATTTGGAGAATCGTACGGAATTATTAAGGGGAGAGTTGTCCAAGATGAAGAAAAATACAAAGAAGATAAATTAAAAATGGATTTAATCGAAATGCTTTTTCCAGCAAGAATCATCGAAGTTAAACCGAAAAACTAAGTTAACTATGTCAAAATTTAAAAAAGATGGCAGAGGATCAGGACCAGCGTTGAACACCGCTTCGCTACCCGATATCGTTTTTATGCTTTTGTTTTTCTTCATGGTAGCTACAACAAGTAAGGAAACGGATCCGGCTGTTAAGGTAACACAACCTGAAGGAGCAAGGTCTTTGGATCTTACAGCTTATAAACAACGTTCTGAAATTGACTTTTTATACTTGGGGCAACCTAGAAATCCTGCACGAGCTGATGCCTTTAAATTCGGTTACGCGCTCTCGCTTGATAATGTTGTTCAGGCATCTGAAGATGAGCTTTACACAGTTAATACTGTTGCGCGATGGAAGTTGGATAAAAAAGCACAAAAACCGCCACGTATGAAAAAGGATATCGATGCAGTAATCACATGTATTAAAGCGGACAAAGATGCGCCAACAGGAATTATATTTGAAATTAGAGATGCCTTAGAACGTATTAATGCACTTACTATTGCATATGCCGTTAAGGACAAAGGCACAAAAAAAGATTAGTATATTACTTATTTAATACAAACCCACTCCGGTGGGTTTTTTTATGCCTTAGATTTTCATCGCCTTGTACAATTTGATGTATTTTTACAACCACAGAATATGTTTATGGAAAAACGCAGCTATCAAAATTACGTTTTAGGAAAATGGATTGCAGGAGATGGAATTGAAACAAACTTGTATCATGCCATTAATGGTTCCTTAATTGGAACCACATCAAGTGCAGGTATTCCTTTCAATGAGGTACTAGATTACGGTAGAAAAAGTGGAAGGGCCCTTCGAAAAATGACCTTTCAAGAAAGAGGTCGCATGTTAAAAGCACTTGCGTTATTTTTATTAGAAAAAAAAGAATACTATTATCGAGTTAGTGCTTGGACAGGGGCCACAAAAATAGATTCATGGATTGATATTGAAGGTGGAATTGGGAACCTATTCGCGAACGCAAGTTTGAGAAGACAATTTCCGGATTTGCCCTATTACGTGGATGGAGTTGCTGCACCACTTTCAAAGAATGGAACCTTTATTGGTCATCACATTATGGTGCCAAGGGAAGGAGTTGCTGTTCATATAAATGCCTTTAATTTTCCAATTTGGGGAATGCTCGAAAAAATTGCTGTCAACCTGATGGCTGGTGTTCCCGCTGTGGTAAAACCATCTGAATATACATGTTACTTAACAGAAGTTATGGTACGTGATATTATTGAATCTAAGATTTTACCGGAAGGTTCCTTGCAATTGGTTTGTGGATTGGGAAGAGGTATCCTTGATACAGTTGATGCCCGTGATGTTGTCACCTTTACTGGATCCGCTGCCACAGGAAAAACGCTGAAAGCATCCCCAAGAATTGCTCAAGAAAGTGTTTCTTTTAACCTCGAAGCCGACTCTTTGAACGCCACTGTTCTTGGGCCTTCAGCAACACCGGACACTCCTGAATTTGAATTGTTTATTAAAGAAACTGTAAAGGAAATTACCATAAAAGCAGGCCAAAAATGTACTGCAATACGGAGAATATTAGTGCCGGACAATTTGTTAGAGGACGTGCAAAAATCCATCGCTTCAAAACTAGCAACTACAAAAATCGGAGACCCAAGTGTTGAAGGTGTTCGAATGGGGGCCTTGGCGACAAAACTTCAAGTTGACCGTGTCAAAGAAAATGTTAGAAAGCTATCATTGAGCCAACAAATTGCTTATGGATCGATTGAGGAAGTTGAGGTAGTTGGAGCCGATAAAGAAACTGGAGCATTCTTCTCTCCGATTCTTTTTGTGAATGACGACCCTTTCATCAAGACGGATGTCCATGAAATTGAAGCTTTCGGGCCCGTTTCCACCATAATGCCTTACAAAACGCTTGACGACGCCATTGAATTAGCAAAAATGGGCAAGGGTTCATTGGTGTCGTCTATTGTCACGCCAAATGATGCCGAAGCAACTGAATATGTTGTTGGGGCTGCAAATATGCACGGAAGAATTCTCGTTCTAAATGCCAAATGCGCCAAAGAAAGTACCGGTCATGGATCACCAATGCCACTGCTAACACATGGGGGACCAGGAAGAGCTGGTGGTGGAGAGGAAATGGGTGGTAAACGCGGTGTTTTACATTATTTACAGCGTACCGCTATTCAAGGCCATCCAACCACCATTTCAAAAATAACACGACAGTTTCAAGTGGGCGCAGAGACGCCAGAAGCGAATCCTCATGTATTTCGTAAGCACTTTGAAGAATTAATAGTGGGCGAAACTGTATTTACCCACAAACACACTGTAACAGATGCTGATATTGTAAATTTTGCAAATGTTTCAGGAGATAATTTTTATGCTCACATGGATGCTACATCCTTAGAGGGGACCATTTTTGAAAGACGTGTAGCGCATGGCTATTTCGTTTTATCCAAAGCTGCCGGGTTATTTGTTGACCCTAAAAAAGGTCCCGTGCTACTTAACTATGGAATTGAAGAGGCAAGGTTCACTAAGCCCGTTTATCCAGGTGCCACCATCGGGGTACGATTCACTGTTAAAGAAAAAATTGACCAAGAAAAACGTAGCGAAGAAGACATTCCAAAAGGTATTGTCAAATTCTTGGTTGATGTGTACGACGAAACAGGAGAAACCGTTGCCTTGGCTACGATTCTTACAATGGTCAAAAAACTAAATGGGTAATGGCATTAATTAAAACGTGCAGAGGTTTTACCCCTCAATTTGGAGCTAATTGTTGGTTTGCTGAAAATGCAACAATTGTAGGCGATGTGGTTATGGGAGACAATTGTTCCGTCTGGTTTAATTCTGTGGTGAGAGGCGATGTGAATTCAATTCGAATCGGAGATAATGTGAATATTCAAGATGGAGCCGTTCTCCATTGTACATATGAAAAGACTACCGTTGAAATAGGTAATAAGACTTCCATTGGCCATAATGCACTGGTTCATGGATGTACTATTGAAGAAAATGTTCTCATCGGAATGGGAGCTATTGTCATGGACAATTGTTACATCTCGTCAAATTGCATACTTGCTGCTGGTGCAGTTTTACTGGAAGGCGCTAAGATAGAATCCTGGAGTGTTTATGCAGGGGTCCCAGCAAAAAAGGTGAAATCCTTAAGCCCAGAACTCTTTAAAGGGGAGGTTCAACGTATTGCTAAAAACTACACGCTTTACGCCAGCTGGTTTAAAGATTCATGAACTTTTCTAGCTGTTGCTTGTTTAAAGATAAATAAATTCATACTTTAGCTATATATTTAATTAAAATGAAAAAGTCTTTTTCTTTAGTTCTTGGATTATTTATTGTAAGCTTGGTTTTGTTATCTTGTAAAACAAAGAAAACTGGCTGCGATGCTTATGGTGAAAACGGTGGTGTAAAAAAGACTACTGAGCAATCTCGATAATTTAATTTTATCTAGTTTATATGTATCTTCGTGAGTAAATCCGTTTGCTCATGAAATATCATAAAATACCCTCCGATTTATTTAGTAAAAACCGTAAGAAGTTTACTTCTAAAATGGAAAATGGCTGTCTCGCTGTTTTTAATTCGAACGACATCTATCCAATTTCTGCCGACGGAACAATGCCTTTTCAGCAACACCGTGATATTTTTTATTTGTCTGGAGTTGATCAAGAAGAATCAATCCTTGTTTTGTTTCCACAGGCTAGTAATCCAGCACACAGAGAAGTGCTTTTTCTTCGTGAAACAAACGAACATATCGCCATTTGGGAAGGTGAAAAATTAACCAAACAAACTGCTTACGAAACTTCTGGAATAAAAACGGTCTATTGGCTTCAGCAATTCCAATCTATATTCAAACAATTGATGGCCGAAGCCCAAGGTATTTATTTCAACACGAATGAGCACTTGCGGGCTAATACCGAAGTAGAAACACGTGAAGATCGATTTATTAAAAAGACTAAAACTGATTATCCTGCGCATCAAGTATTCAAGGCTGCACCCCTTCTTCATAAAATTCGGTCTGTGAAAGAAAATTTAGAAATTGACTTAATGCAACAGGCGTGTAACATCACAAAGTCGGGTTTTAGAAGGCTACTTGCTTTTATAAAGCCGGGCGTTTGGGAATATGAAATTGAGGCAGAATTGGCGCATGAATTCTTGCGCAACCGATCCAAAGGATTTGCCTATACTCCAATCGTAGCATCAGGGAAAAATGCGTGTGTGTTGCATTATATAGAGAACAACCAACAATGTAAAGATGGAGATGTTATCTTACTTGATGTTGGCGCTGAATATGCAAACTATTCTTCAGACTTAACGCGCTGTGTCCCCGTAAATGGCCGTTTTACCTCAAGACAGAAAGAAGTTTACAACGCCGTGCTACATGTAAAAAACGAAGCGCAAAAACTCTTGGTTCCAGGAACAATCATGGCAGAATACCACAAACAAGTTGGTGTTTTGATGGAAGAACAATTGGTAAACTTAGGTTTAATTTCATTGGGGGATATTAAAAATCAATCCCCTGATTGGCCAGCTTATAAAAAGTATTTCATGCACGGAACATCTCATTTTCTTGGTCTCGATACCCATGACGTTGGGCTATGGCATGAGCCTATTCAAGCGGGAATGGTATTCACTTGTGAACCGGGTATTTACATTCCGGAAGAAGGTTTGGGTATTCGATTAGAGGATGATCTTGTTGTGCAAGAAACGGGAGCGCCATTCAATTTAATGGCAAACATTCCGATTGAAGCCGAAGCAATTGAGGATTTGATGAACACGTAATGATTTCTTTCAAATCAAGTGGCGAAGGGAAGCCGTATTGGCTTTTTTTGCATGGCTTTTTGGAATCTTCCTCGATGTGGTCTTACCTTTCTCTATCAGAAATCCCGGGCGAGAAATTTTTTGTTTTTTTGCCGGGTCATGGTTCCTCTCCTCTACCAAAATCCTCAGACGATCCTTCCATCGCCGCAATGGCTGAGGAAATCGAAAAGGCCTTTATCAATAACGTTGAAAATCCAATAATTGTGGTAGGTCACTCCATGGGTGGATATGTCGGTTTAGAATTACTTAATAGAAATAAGCTGAGCATTCAAAAGCTCGTGTTGTTAAACTCAAATTGTTGGGAAGATTCCGACGATAAGAAGAAAGACAGGGTGCGCGTGGCTGATATCGCTTTTAAGGGAAAAGCTATTTTTATTAACGAAGCTATTCCCAATCTTTTTAATGAGCCCAACTTGCGCGAAAAGAAAATAGAAGTTTTAAAAAAAGAGGCGCTAGAACTAACTGCTGATGGCATTGCGTATGCGTCGTTGGCCATGAGAACACGCACTGATTTTTCGGATTTGGTAAAAAAGAATGCTGATAAAATAGTGTTCATTCACGGCGCTAAAGACAAGTTGATTTCCGTTGAAAGTATTTCAGCAGTGTCAAATCAAAAAAACCTTCATCTTATAGAAAATTGTGGTCACATGGCACATATCGAAGCGACAGAATACGTGCGAAGCATTCTCGCCAAAATTGCTAATTTTACAGAATGAAAAACATCCTTTTCTTTCTGTTTTTGAGTCCGTTGGCAATGGCACAAACGTATTTTACCCCGCGAGAAGTTTATGATTTTGCTGTTGGTGACACCTTGGAATTCTATATTTCAGCTGGCACTGCATTTACACAATTTCAAGATTACGGTATAACGCGTTATAGCATAGCTTCTAAAACTTATAACTCAGATAGTTCTGAGATATGTTATTTTGCTAATTCTTGTGAGCGATATACAATACCTCTCCTTTCATTAACCGATAACGCTCAATTTCTTCATTGGAAAAGTGATTGTTTAAGTTAAATTCCGTCACCTTGAATCCGGCTTTTTCTAACCATTGAGGATAATCTTTTCCGAACAAACGCACATGGTCTTTTTGCCAAAAGTGTTTTTCGCGGTCTTCAGGCGAGGTAATCGATGCGTCTTCGTATGTTTCGGTTCGGTTAAAATCTTGCGGAACTTGCATTATAGCCCATCCGCCATTATTCATCACTCGGTAAATTTCCTTCATACATTGAATTGGATCTTTAACGTGTTCCATAACGTGATTGCAAAATACAACATCAAAGCGATTGTCTTCCAGTGGGATTTCGTGTAAATCAAAATGAATATCAGCAATTGGAGATTCTAAATCACCCGTTAAATACGCTAAGTTTGATTGTTTTTTAAACAACGGTAAAAAACACTGCTCTGGGGCAATGTGCAAAACTTTCAGGCCTTCTGCAGTGAAAAAATTACTTTCTTTTTTTAAATATAACCACATTAAGCGGTGACGTTCTAAGGTCAAATCATAAGGGCAAAGTACATTTTCTCTGTGCGCAACATTTGATCCGTAGGATAGAAATTTCGAAAAAGAGCGCTCACAAACCGGACAAGCTACTTTGTTTCCTTTGTACAGCATCGGGGCAAAAAATTTGAAAACGTAACTCAAACGAATCAATAATGGCCTAGGCAAGGTATTCAATAAGTACTTGTACAATTTTTTCACTTGGCAAAGGTACACAATCCGAAAAAGATTATCCGTATTTTTGTTCAAATCAAGACTATGAAACCCTATTATATTTTAATTATTTCTGCTCTTATGACAAAGATTTCTGTAGCTCAAACTCCGGTGGCTATTAAAAAACCTCAGACACTCACCAAACACAATCATCAACGTGTTGACGATTATTATTGGATGAATGAGCGAGACAGTAAGCCCGTTTTAGAACATTTGGCAAAAGAGAACGAATACCAGACGGAGTATTTTAAACCCTTAAAGCCTTTAATTGATGGGTTAATGAAAGAATTTGACCAACGCATAAATCCAAATGATGTCAGCGCACCCTATATTTTGAATGGTTTAACTTTTCAATCGCGCAATATTGAAGGAAAAGATTACCAACAAGTTGTTTTACTTGAAAATAAAAAAATAACCATTTTCATCGACGAAAACGAGCGAGCAAAAGGAAAAAGTTTCTATGAATTAGCTGATTGGTCCTTATCTCCAGACAATAAAATGGTAGCACTAACTGAAGATTTGGTAGGAAGAAGGAAGTACCAAATTACCTTTCGAATTAATAAATCCGGTAAGTTTTTGACTGATAAAATTGAGGATGCCAGCGGATTGGTTTGGGCAAATGATAATAAAACGGTATTCTACACGAAAAAAGATCCTCAAACACTTCGAGAATTTCAAGTTTACAAACATGTTCTTGGAACCGATGCCAAAAAAGACGAATTGGTTTATCAAGAAGAAGATGAAAAGTTTAGTGTGGGAATTGGAAAAACAAAGACAGATAAATATTTGTTTATTTATTGTTATAGCTCCACAACTACCGAACTTCATTGGATTGACGCGGATAAGCCACAGGAAAAACCTCAGGTTTTTTTACCTAGAAGGTCGGGTCACATGTACGAGGTGGCGCATCACGACAAAGGATTTTATATCCTCACCAACGCGGATGGAGCAAGCAACAGAAAAGTGCTTTTCTCTCCTTCATTCCCAAGAAATTTAAACCAGTGCAAAGATTTTATTCCACATAAAAATGAAGTCCTAATCGAAGGATTAACTGCATTCAAGAATTTTCTTGTAATCGAAGAGCGCTCAAATGGCCTGCGTGGCATAAAAATGATAAACTTAAACGATCAAAAGGAAAGTATAATTGCATTTGATGAAGAAACTTACTTCCTTGGTCTTGGTGTAAATGATTATTACAATACGGATGATTTGTTCTTTTCGTATAATTCCTTGACAACGCCCTCTACTGTTTACCGCTACAATATGGTGAAGCAAGAAAAAACTTTATGGTTCAGAAAGGAACTTTTAGACAAAGGTTTCAGTCCTGAAAACTACAGCTCGCAACGAGTATGGGCAACAGCAAATGACGGGACCAAAATTCCGGTTTCCTTGGTTTATAAAAAGGGAACCGATTTAAAAAAGGCGCCTTGTTTATTATATGGATACGGTTCTTACGGATATACACTTCCTGATGTGTTTAGTGCTACGCGATTGAGCCTGTTAGACAGAGGGTTTGTTTATGCTGTTGCACACATTCGAGGTAGTAAATACATGGGGGAAAATTGGTATGAAAACGGGAAATTTCAAAAGAAAATAAACACGTTCACCGATTTTATAAATGCCGCTGAGTTTTTGGGTCACATGGGGTACTGTGATAAAAATAAAATCTATGCTCAAGGCGGTAGTGCGGGTGGGTTATTGATGGGAGCAATCACGAATATGGCGCCGTACCTTTGGAAAGGAATTATTTCTCAAGTTCCATTCGTAGATGTGGTAACCACCATGCTTGATGAATCAATACCACTTACTACAGGAGAATATGAAGAGTGGGGAAATCCAAATGATCCAGATTTTTACTATTACATGTTGAAATATTCTCCGTATGATAATTTACACCGCATGGATTATCCAGCGATGTATGTGACGACAGGTTACCACGATTCTCAAGTACAATATTGGGAACCCATGAAATATGTTGCAAAATTGCGCGAGCTAAAAACAGATAAAAATCCATTAGTGTTTGATTGCAACATGGATGCTGGTCACGGGGGTGGATCCGGAAGAACCTCAGAGCGAATGGAAGTAGCAAAAGTTTATGCGTTTATTCTTGGATTGGAAGGTATTACTCGTTAGTTTAGGTTTATCCTCGTCTGTTTTAGGCCAAACTCCAAAGGACTCAACTGTTCTTCAAGATTTCCGAGACAGGTGGGTGGTTTATTCCGATGTGGGGTACACTACTTCTCCATTTTCAATTTCTTATCCATTTTCAGGAGAATTAGATAAAATTCAATACCGAAATAATTTTCGTACGATATTGGGAATTGGTGTTGCCTATAAATGGTTTGCATTGCGCTTGGGAATTCCCGTTCTTAACCGATATAGATCAACAGAAAAATACTCAAAAACAGATCAATTCAACATCGAATTAGATTACTCTATTCGTAATTTTTATATTGAAACGCAACTAAACTTATGTCGTGGATTTGCTGCGCTGAATGCTGAACAGTGGAACAATGGAACAAGTGCCGATAATGAGCTTTTTCCAAACCTACTCTCGTATAATTTTTCG
>Ga0194124_10003624_pt1 | contig 16064 bp, 19 predicted proteins | sample TA2KigCas0mmetaG_FD_148605 | JGI IMG/M metagenome (GOLD analysis project Ga0194124, IMG submission 148605) | Freshwater microbial communities from Lake Tanganyika, Tanzania - TA2015031 Kigoma Deep Cast 0m | ecosystem: Environmental > Aquatic > Freshwater > Lake | place: Tanzania: Lake...
TGCTCCACCTGCTTCATCATCAATAGATTTATCTTCAATACCACCTCCACCATCATATGCACCGCCACCTCCACCATCATATGCACCGCCACCTCCACCTATACCACTTAAAAGCGCACTAAAACGCTCACCAAGTCCAATTAAACGTAATGTTAGTTTTGCTGCAACTGGTGGTGCGCCTCCTCAACTAAATTATAATCCATATTACAGACCCAATAATTTTAATCATCCATACTATTACAATCCAAGCTATTATAAACCAATACCAATAAGCGATAATAAAACTAATTTATCTTATATTATTGACTTGTATAAAAAGTTACAACCTGGAACAAAAATAAGCGAAGAAGAGAGAAAAAGTTTTAAGTGTAATAGTAAGTGGAACGCGATTAGAAAATCATATGCTGCATTTGTTGGTAAGCCATATGTAATACCACCCTTATATAAAAAATATAGCAAAACATTAAAAATGAATGAAAATAAAAAACCAAATAACAATATAACAAAGAAAAATTATTAGTATAATATATGGAAGAACTAAAATTACCAGAACCATTAAAAGTAAATAAAAATATGGCAAAACTATTAGACGATTTAGAAAAAAAAGGGGAAGATATTTTTGCAATTGAAGGTCATGATTATGTTGAAATTATGATGTATTTGTATTTAATGAAAAAATATAGAACACAATGTGTTCCTTACCATAAACATGCTCCGGGAATGGAACCAAAATTATCATTATTTTTGCGTTTAAAAAAGGGTTTGCCTCAAGAACAACAAAAAGATATGTTACATAGATTTGAAGCAATCGCAACTGAAGTATCTAATTGCGTTAAAAAAGGCGATAAAATTGTTGTTATACCTTTATGTTATTATAGAGGTAAAGGAGCACACGCAAATATGCTTATATATAGAAGAAAAACAAATGTTATAGAACATTTTGAACCACACGGCGGAGAATATAGGGATCAAGGAAACGTCCAAGATATATCCAAACATTTTATTGGTATGTTTATTAAAGTTTTAAATAATAAATTTGAAAAAATAAATGTGCCGCCAGCAACATATGTTGAAGCATCTGATGTTTGTCCTTATATTCACGGGTTACAAACACTTGAAGGTAAAAGTAAACTAAAACATTCGAAGGCTGAACCAGGTGGTTATTGTATGGCTTGGAGTTTTTTTTTTGCAGAATTATGTCTGAAAAATCCAGAAATGTCAAGTAGAGATGTTTTGGAAAATATATATAATTATTTAACTACCAAAAAAGACGATTATGATTATTTAAGAAAAGTAATAAGAGGATATACAGGTTATATAACTGAAACAATAAATAGATATTTGGAAATATTTTTTAAACCAAAAATAACAATTTTGGATTTATCAAGTGAAAAACATTATTCTCATAGAATAAGTAAAATACTTAAAACGTTGTATATTTTAGTTGAATTGGAAATGAGAATACTATCTGATCCAGATTTTGATGTTAAAAAAGAATTATATAGAACTAAAAAATATTATAAAATTTTAACAAAAAAATATACTAAAAATGGCACAAAAGAGGAACAGCGTAAAGCACATTATTCAATGGGAGATTATGAATACCTTCATTTATATTTATATAAAAGAGTGCTTCAAAATTATGAAGAATACAATAATGCTGGTACTATATCAGAACCAATATTTGATACAGATTCCTTTGAAAACATTCCTTACAAAAAACAAGTAAATATTGGTGTAAAATCACAGAAATTTAGAGAGAGAAAGTCCCCAAATAGTCCTAAAAATAAAACAAAAACTAGAAAATCAACTACATCTAAGGTAAAAAAAACCCAACTAGTTATTGCTTCGGATGATGATTCTGATAATTAGGTATTTTTGTTAAATATTTATCAATATTGCTTTCACTCATATGGTTTGGAGGGCGGCCAGCATAGAAACTTGTTATACAATAATAAGGTTCAGAACTTTCAGTGGTCTCAGAATGTATATATAATATTTTAGTTATGTCTTGCTTACCACCATAGCAAAATACATCTCCAACAGAATATTTAGGATTCATTGTATTTATAAAATAGATCGTTTTAAATATTTTATAAATTAATTATCATAATTGTATTTTTCAAAATCAAACTTTTTAAATGCCTCTTTTTGCATCTTTCTTTGTTTTTCTCTCTTTGCCTTCTCTAAAACAGCAATTGCTGCAGCCAATTCTGGTTCAGTAACAATACCATCTTCATTTGTATCTATCAACTTATGAAGCACTCTGTATTTATGTGGCACAATGCATAATTTGCTCTCTTCATTGAATAAGTATTCGGATAATATGGTAAAAACAGCAGTTAAACCAAGAGCAGTGTAAATATCACGAGTACCCATCCATGCCATAGCAAAAACAAGCAACTGTTTACTTACAGTCCATTTCATATATTCTTCAGTTGATTTGCTAAATTGAATAGTTATAAATTTAGAACCAATATTGAGAAGAATCATTATTACACCGGCAAAAAATTTGCTATTATTTAAATACATAATATGATGATTTGCATAGGATAATCCATTAAATAAAGGTGTAAATATTGTAGTTTTACCTCCAACCATTATTTGTGGTGGCTGTGGTGGTATATTAGTTGTTGGTTGACTTGGGTTCATCTAAATTAATATATTATTATATTTTTTGCTGGTTTTTTGTTTTATCTATTATAATAAACCAAATCTTCTAAACAAATTAGACATATTAGATGAATGTTTGTTGTAAAATCCTTCTGCTCCTAAACGCGCATTTCTAACAATAGGTCTGTAGAACTCCCTCATTTTAGGAGTAAAATTTTCTACATTTGAGGCATTTATACTATTATTATACGCAAATGAAACTATGATAAGCAATAAAATAAAATTATATATCCAATATTTCATATATAATTATATTATTAAATATTTTAGAAAGAAGAATAAGAATCACTAAAAACCGATTTGTCAGTTGGTTCAACATCATCTTGATTGCGAGCATTGGCAAAAACAGGAACTTCATTTGAGCGCTTACCCTTTAAAATAGTGCCTTCTCTATCAATCATATTAAAACCTTCTTTACCTTTAGGTTTTTCTTCTTTTTTCTTATCTTCAGGAGCAACTACATTTTCAACTTGTTTATTTTCAGTAAAACCTTCCATATATCCAATAGAACTTTGGTTAAACATAATCATAATAAATAAGACAATAATAACGCCTAAAATTTTATTAATACAAGAAATTGCTAAAATAAATGCAACAAGGAAAATACGTCCTAAAGCGGTATCAATTAAGAAATTAAAGAATTTAGATTGACTTAATAAAATAATTAAAATGACGGTAGCAATTGCACCCATGTTATTTTTACTTCCAAGGTTAAAGTTCATTATATAAATAATAGGATATAATTTATTTTAAAAATATTAATTTCAGTGTGTTTAGTAAATTATTATCTAAATTTTTAATAAGAGAATGTCTTTAGCAATGTTTGCAGCCCCATTTGATGAAAATACTGAAACAAATAATGATAATTCAGAAAGTAATCTAATAACTAAAAAAAGGTTAGCCCATAATAAAACACAAAAAAAGTATCCCAAGGAAAATTTTGATACAAACAAAGTGAACTCTGTTCTTGCGCAAATTCATAATAGTTCAAGCGATGACGAAAGTGAGGATAATTTTAATCCTCCACCACGCGCCGAATCAGTTGGCGTTCAACGAACTATACCACCCAAACAAGAATCTATGGCCACAATTACTTCAAGCAATGATTCAACTTCTGCCTATGGAAGAACATTAGGAAGAGCGCCTCAACCTATTTATGAAAAAAGCGACAATTTGGATCTAAATAATTACAGCAATTATGGTGCTGAAGAATACTATAAAAATAATATTGCGTCATATTTAGGTGGAAATGGAAGTAATTATAATAAACCTTATTATAAAAACGCAGCACCATCAAGCGCCGAAACAACTGGATATCCGTCTCAAGATTTGTTAATGCAAAAGTTAAATTATATGATTACACTTTTAGAAGATCAACAAGACGAGAGAACAAACAACGTAACCGAAGAAGTAGTTTTATATTCATTTTTAGGAGTTTTTATTATTTTTGTTGCGGATACTTTTGTTAGAGCGGGTAAATACGTAAGATAAAAATTGATTTCGTTTTATTATACATAAATAAATGTATAATAGAATATACTATGACATCTACACTTGAAGAATTAGCATATAAAGCAGTTGTGAAAGCAATGGGAACTCCAGCAGCCGATGTTAGAGAAGGAAAATACTACAAAATGATTGAAAAAGATGGAATAAATCTATTAGACTTAGGTAAATGTATTAAAGTAGAACAAGTATTTCCTTCTTATTTAAATGATGGTATGGGACAAATACATTTTACTTTTGAAAAAAATAATGATAACAAATTATTATGGAAAAGTTTATACGGACAAACTATATTTGGTGTAAATACTAATGTTATTGAATATAAAAATACTTAAAAATAAATTACTTTATTAAACATGTTTGAAGAAGAAACCTTTGAAATATTTGAAAAAAAATTAAAAAATGAAATCCAACAAAATATTGAAATTGTAAATGAAATTGAAAATGCGAACTTTGAAGAATATTGCAAAGTAACAGGAGGAAAAATTAATAATTATGCGGATTTTAAAAATAAAACAACAAAAAATATGGAACAAATGTTTTTAATAAAAAAGAAATGTTTGCTAAGCGAGCAATATGCAAATATTAATAAATTAAAAATAAGACTAGAAGAAGAAAGGGAATTTACAAAAATATTGGATGAACAAAAAAAATACGTTGATAAAGAAACAGAACGTAAATGGGCGAATTATAAAGCGCGTATAAATAAACCATACAGAGGACCACTACTGGGAATGGCTATAAGGGAACACGGACAACCTTATATGTATTGTAATATTAGTTAATTTATTTATAAAAAAACAATTTAAACCAAACACAATATACTATAATAATAGAATGATTAAATACATTGTACTACATAATACCCATAATGGTTGCTACGACTTCCAATATTACGAAGATGAAAAAGCGCGATTACGATTGACTTCCATTACAATTAATCCGCCAAAGATTTTTTTGTTTAATGACAGAGACTCCGCGCAAGATTTTTTTGAAGATTACATAAATGATGTCGATTCAATTGACCCCAAGTGTAAAAAGGATAGTGAGGATGTTGAACACGTAGAACAATGCACTTGCGGCATTATTGAATTGGATGATGATGAAAACCCTATTTTGTTTTATAATAAGCGCAATCAAATTTTTTTGTTGGAACAAGGAACCCAAGTATTTATGCCTCCTCAAGAGCTTAAAAATGACATTAAGAATATGAATTTAACGAATAAGCTTATTCGTAAGTGTAAGTCACTAAGTAGAGAGCAAAGAAAGCGTTATATTGATTTGGGTAAATATTGTGAAGATTGTTCGTCAAATGATTTTATGGCTGAAATTGATTTGGAAGAAGAAAAGAGAAAGGAAGATAAAAAGAGAAAGGAAGAAACTATGAAATTAGAATATGATAAGAGACGATTTGAAGAAGAAAAGAAGAAATTTGATGAAGACAAAAAGAAGTCGCTTGAAGAGCAAGCAAAAGCTGAAACTGAAGCAAAGGCTAAAATTGAAGCGGCTACTATGTTGGTTGTTGCATTGGAAGCAAAGATGAATCATATTAATAATGAGGCTAAAGCTGCTGCACCTGCGCCCGCGCCTACTCCTACACCTACGGCGCCAGTAGTTGAAAAGAAGCCTCGTGCTAAAAAGGTGGTTAAAAAGGCTGATTCAGCCGAACCAGATAAAAAATAAAAATATTAATTAATAATTAAGACCTTATTTGATTTAAATGTTGGATATGCAAAATTATAAAAAAAATACGCAGTTGGACTTTTTACCAATGGTTTGGTTTTAAGTTTAATATTATTTATAAAAATATGGTTATCAGAAATGTCCTCAATGGCGCAAAATCCAAAATAATTATCAGCCGCTATTTTCCAAAAACTTATTTTGAATCCTTGACAAAATATATTTTCATCCACATTACAAATAGATGCAAAACAACTTAATACTTCCATACCTTTCTCAATTTGAACGCAAGATTTTCTAAACATATAAACAGCAACAATTTCATCATCTACAACAATCATAGTCAAAAATATATTTTTGGTTTTTATAAGTTCTACTATATTTGTTACTTCAGTATTAATAACAATGTCAAATTTTCCACAAGTTCGCAAAATAAAGTTGTATAAAATATGGAAATTCTGTGGATTTACTTCAACTAATTTATATTCAGCGGATAAATCTGGTGGTTTCGTCCAAGTAGTAACAGAAAATCCATATGTCGTATAAACACACATTGGCACTATTCCAGTTAATTCATCTTCTCTCTTGAAAATAGAAACAACAATAGATTTATTTATATGTCGTTGATTATAATGATGTGTTTGTATTAATTGTGGTGCAATTCCCTTTTTTCTATGCATCTTATCTACACATAAATAATCCACATAATAAGCACGGAATTTTGCGTCTTTATCGCCATTATTAATTGACACGTATAATGGTCTAGAAGTCATTAATCCAATTATTTTCACATCATTTATGGTAGTGCCTTTTTTTAAGTCAATCATAAAATCAGGTTCATTATAAAAAGAAACAAACGATTTGTCGTTATGTCCGGTGAAATATGGTTCGATGTTTTCTAAGCGTGGTATAAAAGTATTGTCACCTCTTTGCAAGTAATTATGCTGGATAAGTTTGGTGAGGCGTTGTTTTTGTATTTGTGTAAGTTCCGCATATAAATTGGTATCGATATTTTTAAAATTAGTATATTTGTTTTTTTCTGGTAAATAGTCGTCTATTATTCCTGGTGGATTCACCATATATTTAACGTCGTAAATATGAAATACCGGCTGAATAGCCCAAAAGCCAAATTTAAGTCTTATATAAATAAAAATTATTATTATCGTAAATACACTAAAGAATAATATGTAAGAAATATAGTCTAACATATTATTTGTTTGTTTTTTATTTTATTTTAACACTACGAGTTAATTTAATTTATTAAAAAAAATGACGTATTAGGTTATACATATTTAAATATTTTATATAATAATATATAATAATATATTTAAATATATTATTATATATTTAAATATATAATAATAATGATAATAATGGATTTTTTATTTTTGAATTTTTTAATTTTATTATCTTTATTTAAGTAGTAACTTAATTTGTCCCGATAAATCAAGTGCTTCAGATAGAAGCGACTGTGGTTATTTAGGAATTAATCAAAATGAATGTATAAGTAAAGGTTGTTGTTGGCAACCTACAAGCGATAATAGTTCTTATTGTACTTATCCAATCCAACAATCTTATACAAATTATTTTGCATCATATTTAAATCCTCCAACTTTTCCATTTTCTGATTTAGAAATTAATACTTTTTTTAATTATTTTTTAAATAATATTAATATTGAAAATACAGGAGCAGTTGCTGCAGCACCAGATTTAAATACTCCTGGCGGTTCATACTTTTATCATTGGGCTCGCGATGGAGCATTAACAATTAATACCCTGTATACATTTACCAATAAATCATTCTCTCAAAAATACACAGATAATTATCTAAAATGGGTTCAGTTAATTCAGAGTATAAAAGATCCAAATGGTATTGATATAAGGATTGAACCAAAATATGAAATTCCATCTGGAACAGCATATACAGGTGGTTGGTGTAGACCTCAAAATGATGGACCTGGATTACAAGCTATTGCTCTAATAAATTCTGCATCAGATATAGAAAAATCATGGCCAACTATTAAATATAATTTAGACTATATTGTGTCAGGATATAATAGCGATACCTGTGATTTATGGGAAGAAATAACAAATAAAGATTTTTTTTGGAATAGAGTTACAATGGCTAAGGCATTATCTCTCGGTTCTAAATTTGCCAATACAATAGGATATACAAATGATGCTAAAAATTGGCAAAATATTGCTAATATTATTAAATCGAATATTTATTCTACACACTGGAATGGTTTTTATTTTTATGAATCAAATAATAGACCAGTAGATGGAGCAGTTATTGTTGGATTAAATGATGGTTATGATGAAGTAGATAATTTTTTGGATCCTTTATCATACGAAGTAGCATCTACTATTTATCATTATAATTTAGTATTTAGTAATGAATATCCTATTAATTTAAAAGATAAAAACTTATATGGTATTTTATATGGACGTTATCCAGGGGATGTATATGCTGGAGGTAATCCTTGGATTTTAACAACGGCTGCATTAGCATCATTAATGTATAGAATATCAAATAAATTAAAATCTGGTTATATGATAACCAATCAAAATACTATTTCAATGTGGTTAAAAGCATTTAATATTGATAAAATGCCAGATAATGACGCCAGTTTTTTTAAAGCACAAGGTGATGGACTATTACTAAGAATAAAAAATTATATAAAAGATTATAATTTTCATATGTATGAACAAATTGATAAAAATACCGGTCAACAAATTTCAGCATATGATTTAACATGGTCTTATGCTGAAGTTTTAAATGCGTTAAAATACAGAGACTAAATAGATATTTATATCTTAAGATGTAAATATCTAAAGATATAATAAATATATAAAGTAAATAATGTTAGTTTTACGTTTAATTATTTTACTTACTTTAACGTTTGCAAGCAATAGTATTGTGGTTGAATTGTTAAAACAAAATATATGGTGTAAAGATATTAATAAATTTATTGATATTGATACAATTGTTTGGACTACTTTTCTACAAAAACAACCTGGATTTATAAATAAAAAATATTTATTTGATCCAACAGAAAATGTAAAAACTTATACTAATTGTTCTGTTTATCAATACATTAATTGGTTATCAAGAAACCTTTGGAAATCAATTGATAATAATATGTTATTAAAAACTAATGAGGAATTTATCAAAAAATTTGGATATGAACCATTATTAACTGCTATACCAACAGATGATGGATTTGATGTTTACGATACTATACACCAAATAAAATTGTAAATATTGTATTATAAAGCAATTATATTATTTTAAATGACCGATGGCGTGAAAAAATGACGTAATGGATTAAAATGATAACTAACTCCTCCAGTAAAATTCGGGTCATTTATATCTGTAATATTATTATAAACTACTTCAAATAAAAACCAAAACAATTCATGTGGCATAAAATAATACAAAAAATATAATAATACATATTACACCTTTGGACTTTTAAAACGCCGACTTGTCGGCGTGATATCAGTCACAAAGTAACAGTTGCCAAGGTCATTTTAAATGACCGATGGTGTAAAATGTATAATAAAATATAATAATAATTCATATATTATATTTTATTTTATTTTTTTTATCCGTAAATGTATACAATTTAAGTTGGTTTAACAAAAATATATAAATATTGATGTTCGTATGCGCATTTAACCAAGTCGACCTTTGCGTGTAAAATAAAGCCACTATTTTGCGCCATATTTACAATTGCACTAGTGTCTTCCATATATAACTTTTGTTGTTGTTTTCTAACATGTCCGTCATTAAATTTAAATTTCTCATCAAATGTCGCAACGTTGGCGCCCTTATCTAAATTGAAGTTCGCGTTATATACAAAATCATTAAATGTAATCTTTGTTTTGGTAATTCTCTCTTTGGCATATTTTTGAGGTGATACAATATACAATGGATTGCCAGGTGGTAATATTGGATCAAATGTTTCTCTGTCGACAAGATGGACGATTAAGTAGCCGCCAGGCATTAACCAGTCCATTGCGTTGTCAAAAAAACGCTGCTTGTCCTTAAAATAATAAATAGTGAAGTATAAACAAAGCATATGCGTAATAGAATTCATATTAAATAATGTGCCGTCCAACGCATCGCCAACTTTAAAATCAACATTTGGTGCGTTCTTTTTGGCAATTTCAATCATAGAAGGCGAAATATCGACACCAATTACTTTTAAATGTTTGTCTGCAAGAGCACCGGCATGGTGTCCTGTTCCACAGCCAATATCGGCAATTACACTGGCTTCAGAAGGTATTGTATTATTTATGATTTCGCCGACTTCATAATCGTTTTTAAGGCTACTATACACTAAATGGTCGTAAATGTCCGCATAAAAATCGTCATAAACCGCATTGCCCTCTTTGAATAAGAATTTATTTTGATTTTCCATTCCTTCAACTTTAGGTACCAGTGGCTTAAGTAATATAATAACAATTAAAAGGAGACCAATAAAGACTAATAATTTTCCAAAATTCGACAATTTATCATAAAATTTAATAATTGAATCAAATGTTTTCATCTATATGTATTGTTGTTATTTTTTTTGTATTATTTTTAATTATATGGCCGATTCTGAGATAAATGATATTAGAGGAATAGGAGAATTTAAAGGCATTTCATTTTCAAAATTTAAAAAAACAGATGTGAAAAAAGAATTGCTAAATAGTTTAATAAATTCAAAAATAGAACCAGCATGTTATTGGAGTGCAGAATTAATTTGTGCCGGACATTATGGCGATTTATGGGAAGTCATTTTGTTTTTTTATACAAAACATATTCATTTAGGAAATCCTAAAATAGCGTGTTATCTTGAACTGCGAATTAAGAATTTTAAGGAAATAGTAAATAGCGGCTATACTGATAGCGAATTAAGAATGCGAAATAGCGATAAAATTCGCCGACTATTTTGCGAAATAATGTGTGTTTTATGTGATGCAAAAAGAAAGCATAGTTTTGATGTTGTGAAAATTAAAAAGGAAGATTTTGATATGACGCAAATGCGTGACAAATTTAAGGCTCCGTCAAATAAATACGCACAAGATATATTTTTAGACGAAGATCCAAAGGAATTATTTCCTGCAGTCAACGAAATTGGCTATAATATATCTGAAGAAGGTAAAAATATAATGAATGCGTGTTATTGGTTGGAATGGATTATGGAATTTGAAACAGTGTGTAAAGGGAAGAAGGAAAAAATTAGTTGCGATAGAAGAAACTTTTCACAAGTGGAAACAAAATTACAAAAGGATATTATTTGGATAGTTTGGGATTTGTTCTTAGTTGAGGCGGCAAAACGTTCCAAGTTAATTAAAAAAACAATGGACGCATTGCTAACACTTTTTACGCTGCGTTATGCTTCTGGATGTCAAAAAAAGCGCCGTAATACATTATATTTTGCAATTTCTCTATTATGTGAAAGCGTTGTAAGTAATGAAGAAATTATTCGCCCATCTCAGCAAGAAATTATTAGCAATGTATTAAAGAAAATAGACCAAGTATATAAGCAAATTAAAAAAAACGAAGAATCACCAGGAACCGAATATTTGTTTAAGGATATTAAATCGCGAAATCTTGAAAAAACTATTGCGAAGTTGGAGACAATGAATTCACTTGGAGAGAGTTTTGTGCCGCGTTTATAAAAAAATAATATCACAATATTATATCAATGGTAAAAACCCAAACACGTAAAACAAAAAGACAATCATCTTCAACTATATCACCTATTAAAGGTTTTAGCAGTAGTAGTCGCAGTAGTAGACGTAGTAGTAAAAGTATTAAAGGCAAAAGCAGCAGTTTAAGCGACTTTCAAAAAGAAATATCCGCAACATTTTTAGAAATGCTTTTAATGGTTAAATTATTTCACTGGAAAACAACCAGTTATGCAACACATAAAGCAACCGACGAATTATATCTTAAATTAAACGCTAATATTGATAGTTTTATTGAAATCCTTTTAGGAAAAACCGGTTCCAGAATCGATTTAATGAGTAAATCCAATATTCGTTTGGTTGATTTATCTAGCCAAGAATCATTAAAGAGAGAAGTTGAAGCATTTAAAGGATATTTGGTTGGATTAAATGACAATAAAGCGTTGCAAACAATGTCAAATACTGATTTATTTAATATTAGAGACACAATTTTAGGCGACTTAAACCAATTTTTGTATTTATTAACATTTAAATAAATGCGAATTTATAATAAAAATTAATATATTTATTTTTATTATAATGGATAACACAAACAATTTATCAAGTGCAATATTACAATCAAGTGAAGCAACACTTCCGTCTTTGTCTACTAGCACATCAAGTTCTAATGGTTTTTTTGATAGTTTAAAGGAAATTAACGCTACAACATGGATTATTATTGTTTTAATTTTAGCATTTTTAGGATTTAATATTTTCGTTTATTTAGCCAAAGGCACACAAGATATTTCCAACTTTTTTGGACCAATTATACAAAAAATATTTGGTACCACTGTAGGAGTTGCAAGTCAAACTGTAGATGTTGCGGCTGAAGGCACAAAGGCAGTTGTTGGCGGCACCGCATCAGCTGTAAATGCTAGCTTATCTGCGGTCCAAGATATTACACCCAATAATGCAAAGAGTAGTATGAAAGGTGAATCCGTTCAACAAACAAGTGGCAAAAATCAATTTGACAACAATTCATTAAATAAAGCGCTAAATACGTCACAACAACAATCTGGAGGCAACAGTGATTATGAGCCTCATGAAGCACAAAGTTCTGGATGGTGCTATATTGGTGAAGATAGAGGCTATAGAAGTTGCGCACAAGTAGGCGTAGATGATAAATGTATGTCAGGCGATATATTTCCAAGTCAAGAATTATGTATGAATCCTAATTTACGCACATAAATTATTATTAAATTGTATATTTAATAATTATAATTCCACTTCCACCATTACCAGGCATACCAGAATTTTCAGGAAATCCACCTCCTCCACCACCACCGCCTGTATTTACGCCACCACCTCCACCTCCACCACTACCTGCTCCACCAGCGCCTCCTAATCCACCGCCACCTGTGCCACCAAATCCACCAAATCCATTGCCAGATGCGTCGCCATATCCACCACCACCACCAAAATTACTTGCTCCGCCAGCGTTTACAGTAGATGTCCCAAATGTTCCGCCGCTGCCTCCACCACCTGATCCACCGATATAGCCTGTATAACCGCCACCACCTCCGCCACCGCCATTGCCTCCAGTTCCACCTTGTAACCATGTTGCATTTCGACCACCATAACCACCACCGCCACCATACCATATTCCGTCATATTGATAACCATTTTGTGCGGCAACATTACTACCTGTTGAATAACCATTATTTAGGCCACCTGAATTATTTTGTGACGCATTCCAGTCTGTTCCATTTGATAATGATAAAGTAGTATTACCATTATATGTAAATGATGATTGAATACTATTGCTTACTAAATATACTCCGCCAGCGCCAACAGTTAACGTAATAGGTGTCCCATGAATAATACTAATATTATTTATTTTAGCCCATCCTCCTCCTGCTCCACCCCATCCACCATTATTACCTCCAACGCTTTTTCCACTTAAACCCGCATTTCCACCACCAACCAAAAAAACTTCTGTTAATATTACATCATGTCTAAAAATAATCGTGCCATTTGAACCGCTTAAAACTTTAATAATTCCTGATGTTGTTTCACTTGTTACCAATCCATTTACATTGTAACATGATAAACCAAAACAATTACAAATAGCACTAACAAATCCCTTATAACCTTCAGGCCATTTATTTAAACTGTTATTCATATTAACACGTTGTCTTGGATACCAAGTTTGCTGCTTTGGATTCCAGCATAGCAATTCAGGTTTTCCAGGAACATCAGAACAATAAGTTGGAAAACATTGTTGATTTACATTTGTATCTTTAATAATTGCATTCGAACAAGGGTTTGCATATACTCCGTTTATTAAAGAACCACCATCAACAACATCAGTTGTAGCACAATTAAATGGATTTGCAACATTATATTGAAATGGTCCTGCTGGATTATTTGGTGCTCCAACAATATTATTTGGATATGGATATGTTGTAGTTCCTACTCTTAAAAGGGATGATGTATTTGGATTGCTATATGTTTGAGTTTGTGTTGCAAATACCTTTGTTCTACTAGGTCCTAAACCTTTTGCTATTTGCGAATATTTTTGTCTTTTTGTTAAACCAATGCTATTGCTTTTATATTGCAAAATATTTCCTTTATATTGCAATTTATCATAATATAATGCTTCACTTGAAGTAACTGTTTTATTTATTAATGGAATGTAAACAGCATTATTTGAACTATCATTATTATTATAAGTACATTGACCTTGAACTCTCGACCAAGCTCTTGTTGGATTAGGATTATATGACATATATATATTATTTGAATTTATAAAATTAAATAATATATTTTATTTATTTATTTGAAGCAGTAGTTGCGCTTCCCGTAGTTGTAGAGGCCGTTATTGTTGGATTATATGCATCTCCAGCACCATAAAAGAACCATCTTAATGACAAATAATCAAAATAATTATCACTCATACCAGAAGTTCCAATCATTCTTGTATTTGGACCATCACTTGCAATATCTTGTATTTTGGATGTTCCTAAAGCATAGTTGTAATACCATAAGTTAGAAATATTTCCATTAAATCCGCCGTTCATTGCAACATAAACATCGCCATAATTTTGTTTAGGAACACCAATTAAATTAATACTACGAGCAATGGTGCCATTTACATAAACGTCTAATGTTGTATTTTGACATCTAATAATAACATTTACCCATTTATTAAGTGGAATATCTGGAATTAATATTTCCTCATTAATTACGTTAAATGTATTCATCATTACAACAAGAGTATTACTATTAGGAGCAATGTAAAGTCCTGGCGCATTATTTGGATTAATAAGACCATTTTGTTGTAAATCGCTGTTACCTTTGCTAAAAATATGCTTATATGTGTTACCAGAGTCGTTCAAGTTATTAATAAAAATCCAAACTGACCAAGTAAATTCAATGCCGTCATTTGCGTTTACAGATCTATAAATTGTAGCAGAGCCATTTGCACTGGGATCTTGTTGAAATACAATCATTTGCGAAGCATCAACCATTCCATCTATAAGGTGTGGTGAATCATTTGGCTTAAAAAAATATGCGATTACAGACAAACCAATACGAAGTAAAAGAACAAAACCAACAAGAACTAAAAGTAAAAATGCGATTTGTGCTACTAAACTATTTGATTCCATAAATTCTTTTGTTCCAAAACTTCTTGTATTTGTTGAAAATGAATTAAAAGTGCTACTCATTGTATATATTAATTAAATAAGAAAAATTAATAAATACAAATAAAATTAAATAAAATTTAAATAGTTACTGTGGATTGCGCTTGTCCGTTTTCAACAAGAGAAACTTGCACTTGATATGAACTAAACATACTAGACCAGCTAGAATATCCTTGAGTGTAAATATTCCATGCTTCTTGAGGATTCATTGAATTAGGGAAATATTGAAGTTTGGAAGTCCAGCCGTCAAAACCACCCATTGGTGTAACATAAATATTAGAAGCATTATTGACACTAGCAACACCAGGTAATAAACATGTTCTAACTAATTTGCCGTCAATATATAAGTCCATAGAGCGGCCATATACACTAACAATAAGGTTTACCCATTTTTGAATTGGAACATTTGCTACAGAGCAAGTATGAACTACAGTATTTCCGCCGGGAGTTGTAGGTGTTTGATTTGCACCAGGATAACATCCTAAAGAAACGGAAACATTGTTTTCAACCGCGCCTAAAACAACGGCAGGGCAAGGATCTAATCCACTTACACCACTAATAGAACCCGCGCCAGTTGTGCTAGGTGCGCCCATTCTACCAAAAATTACCTTTTGCTCTCCATAACGATAATTCCAGTTATTAATATAAAACCAAATAGAATATGAAAAATTACTAGAGGGAACATTCGCACTATTTGTTGCTAAAGAACTCGCACTAATCGTTGTCGAAGTTTTGCCATCTTGCATAGTTTGAAGTGTGCTAGGGTCTGTGAATAGATATCTTAACAACATTAAAACTAATACTACTATAACAATTGTAATTACAACACTTAAAGCA
>Ga0194124_10003638_pt1 | contig 16018 bp, 13 predicted proteins | sample TA2KigCas0mmetaG_FD_148605 | JGI IMG/M metagenome (GOLD analysis project Ga0194124, IMG submission 148605) | Freshwater microbial communities from Lake Tanganyika, Tanzania - TA2015031 Kigoma Deep Cast 0m | ecosystem: Environmental > Aquatic > Freshwater > Lake | place: Tanzania: Lake...
CCAACAGCTCGCGGAGGTGGCCGAGCAGCCCGAAGCCGGTGACGTCGGTGGCCGCGTGCACGGCGTCGCCGAGCCCGATCGCGGCGTCGCGCGCGCCGGCGTTGAGGGTGGTCATGAGCGTCACCGCGGTGGCGACCAGCGCGTCGGGCGCGGCGCTGCGCTTGAGCGCGGTCGAGATGACCCCGAGCCCGATCGGCTTGGTGAGCACCAGCACGTCGCCGGCCCGGGCTCCGGCGTTGGTGAGGACCCGCTCGGGGTGCACGGTGCCGACCACCGCGAGCCCGTACTTCGGCTCGGCGTCGTCGATCGAGTGGCCGCCCGCTATCAGTGCCCCGGCCGCCCGCAGCATCGCGGCCCCGCCGTCGAGGACCCGGGCGAGGAGGTCGAAGGGCAGCCCCTCGCGGGGCCAGGCGACGAGGTTGAGCGCGAGCAGTGGGGTCCCGCCCATGGCGTAGATGTCGGAGAGCGCGTTGGTTGCGGCGACCCGGCCCCAGTCGAAGGGGTCGTCGACGATCGGGGTGAAGAAGTCGGTGGTGACCACGATGGCGAGGTCGTCGCGCAGGCGGTACACGGCGGCGTCGTCGGAGGTGTCGAGCCCGACGAGCAGGTCGGGGTCCTCCGGCGCGTCGCCGAGGCCCTGGACGAGACCGAGCACGGTGCGCAGATCGGCGGGCGACAGCTTGCACGCGCACCCGGCCCCGTGCGAGAAGTCGGTGAGGCGCACGGGCGCCGCGGACGGGGTCACGCGGCGATGGTACGCGACGGCGGGGCCGGCTCAGCCCGGCCGCACCGCACCCTGGTAGAGGCTGATCGGGTGGATCCGGATGATGTCTCCGGTGCTCGGCGCGTTGATCACCTGACCGTTGCCGACGTAGATGCCGACGTGCCCGGGGAACCACACGATGTCGCCCGGTGCGACCTCGCTGAGCGGCACTCGGGGCAGCGCCCCGAACTGGGCCTCGGAGTTGCGGGGGATGGCGACGCCGGCCTCGGCCCACGCCATCTGGGTCAGGCCGGAGCAGTCGTAGCAGTCGGGGCCGCGGCCGGCGTAGCAGTACGGCTTGCCCATCTGGGCGGTCGCGTAGGCGACCGCGACCGCGGCCTTGCCGCTCACCGGGGGCAGCGTGGACGGGTCGAAGTTCACGTTGGCGGCCTTGAGCCGGGCCGCGGCCGTGGCGGCGGCGGCCTCCTCGGCCGCGCGACGGCGGGCCTGCTCCTCGGCGACGAGGCGGGCGATCTCACCGTCGAGGCCGCGCTTGATCCGGTCGAGCTCGCCCTGCTGGGTCTGGAACTCGCGCTGCTGGGCCCGGAGCGCGTCCTGGCGGGTCTGGACCTCGGCCCGCAGCCGCTCGGCCCCCGCCTCCCTGGCCGTGAGGTCCTCCCGGGCCCGGTCGAGCTGGGCCAGGGTCTGCGCGTCGCGCTGTCCGTTGGCGTCGGCGTAGGTCCGCCGCGACGCCTGCTCGCGGACGTCGAGGTCGAGCCCGGCCGTCCCCCCGAGGCTGGCCCGGCGGTAGACGAGGGCGGCCCGCCGGTGCACCAGGGCGGTGATCCGGGTGACCTCGGCCTGGGCGGCCTGGATCCCGGCCTGGGCCTCGGCGATGGTGCGGCGGGCGGCGTCGAGCTCGTCTTCGGCGGCCTTGATCTGCTCGTGGAGCACGCTCAGCTGCATGCTGAGGGCGTTGATCTGCTCCTCCACCTGGGCCGCCTGGGTCCGGAGGTCGTCGACGGGGGCCGCCCGGACCGGGGCGACCGGCACCGTGACCGCCGCCCCCGCGAGGGCGGCGACGAGCACGAGCAGGAGCAGGACGATCGCGCGGGGGCGACGCAGGAGGCGGGGGGGCGCCGTCATGGGGCCCGTAGGTTAGCCGCGCCGGCCTTCTGCTGATACAGGAGGGGCGGGTGTGGTTTGTATTATCTGTTGGGGAGCTCCCCCGGATGTGACGGGAGGGGTCAGACCAGGGCGGGCCAGCCCGGGGTGGGGGCCGGGTCGCCGGGGCGGGCCACCTCGGGGTGGGTCCAGGCCATCGCCTTGCCGATGGCCTGGGCCACGCGCTGCCACTCCTTCGGGTCCCAGCCCTCGGCCACGTTGGCCAGGCTGGTGTCCTGGCGCAGGTGCACGAGGGCGGGCAGGCGTTCGAGCCCGAGGCCGGCGATGAGCTCACGGTCGGCGTCGCAGAACACCGAGTAGGTGCGGCGGGCCCCCTCGAGCAGGCGGTGGGCCATCGCGGGCGGGCCGGGCACGCAGAAGGCGACCTTGGCGTCGGAGTCGCCGAAGGTGGCGAAGATCCGCTCGGCGATGGGCACGAACTGCGCGCCCTCGGGCCGGTCGGGCAGCACGACCAGGACGAGGTGGAACATCGTGGTCCAGTCGTCGAGCGTGCGGGTGGTGCCGGCGAGGTTGGTGAGCGGGAGCGTGGGGTCCGGGTTCTTCGCCATCGCCGGGGAATGTACCGCCCCCCGGCGGGCGCCCGGGCCTACGGCTCCCCGAGGGCGATCGCCCGTTGCATCGCCGGCGGCATCTCGTCGCGGCCCTGGGCGAGCAGCGCGGCCCGCTCCACGTTGATCGGGTCCCGTTCGGCCCGGTCGATCCAGGCGTCCCACGGGCCGGGCCCGATCCGGGCCGGGTCCCCGCCCGCGGTCACGCACGCCCGCAGGTAGGCCTGCAGATCGCGGATCTCGGGCTCTCCCCCCACCGGACCGTGGCCCGGGACGACGGTCGCGGCGAGGTCGACGAGCACGTCGAGCGTGTCGGCCCACGCCGCGGGGTCGCCCTGGAACGCGAGCGGGGTCACGCCGAAGAAGCACAGGTCGCCGGCGAAGCACACGTCGGCGTCCTCGACCAGCACCATCAGGTCGCCGGAGGTGTGCCCGGAGGCGGTGAGCAACTCGACCCGCTCGGTGAGGCGGGCGGCCCCGTCGACCTCGTGGGTCACGGGTCGGGTCCCCACCTCGGCGAGGTCGTCGAACTCGTCGGCGAACGCGGCCATGAACGACTTGTAGGCGTCGAGCGGCATCGGCTGGTCGAGCACCCAGCTCGCCGCCGGGGTCGCGTAGATCGCCGCGGCCGGGAACGCCCGCGTGCCGCCCACGTGGTCGATGTGCGCGTGGGTGAGCACGCAGCGGCGGACCGGCTGATCGAGCTCGGCCACGGCGGCGGCGAACGGGGCCCACTGCGAGCGCACCATCAGGGTGTCGACGATCGTGAGCCCGTCGGCCTCGGCGATCACCCCGGCGTTGGCGACCCCGGTCTCGCCCCCGGGGAGCAGCCAGACGAACACGCCGTCGGCGATCTCGTGGAGGGTCTCGGTGGGCAGGTCCCGGGCCACGGTCCGACCGTAGTCCGCACTAGCGTCGGGTCCATGTCGGAACGCACCCGCAACCTGCCCCGCCGGACCTGTCACGCCACGCCCGGCTCCAACGAGAAGATGCTCGGCAAAGCCCCCGGCCTCGGCGCCGACCAGGTGTTCCTCGACCTCGAGGACTCGGTCGCCCCGCTCGAGAAGGAGGCGGCCCGGGCCAAGGTCGTGCGGGCCATCAACGAGCAGGACTGGGGCGACACCGTCCTGTGCGTGCGGGTCAACGCCTGGGACACCGAGTGGACCTACCGCGACGTCACGTACGTGGTCGAGCACGCGAGCGAGCGCCTCGACGAGATCATGCTGCCCAAGGTGCAGTCGGCGGCCGAGGTCGTGGCCCTCGACCTGCTGCTGACCCAGATCGAGAAGGCCACCGGGCGCACGAGCCGCATCGGCATCGAGGCCCAGATCGAGACCGCCCAGGGGCTCATCAACGTCGAGGAGATCTGCGCCGCGAGCGACCGGCTCGAGACGATCATCTTCGGGCCGGCCGACTTCGCCGCGTCCACCGAGATGCCGGTGCTCACCGGGGGCGTGCAGATCCCCGAGTACCCGGGCGACCACTTCCACTACGTCTTCGCCAAGATCCTGATGGCGGGGCGGGCCAACGGTCTCCAGGTCATCGACGGCCCCTACCTGAAGATCCGGGACCTCGACGGCCTGCGTGACTACGCCATGCGCACTCGCATCCTCGGCTACGACGGCAAGTGGTCGCTGCACCCCGACCAGGTGACGGTGATCAACGAGGTCTACACGCCGACCCAGGAGCAGTTCGACCACGCCTTCGACCTCCTCGCCGCCTACGAGACGGCCACCACCGAGGGTGAGCGGCGCGGCGCGGTGATGTTCGGCGACGAGATGATCGACGAGGCCAGCCGCAAGATGGCGCTCAAGTTCGTGTCGCGGGGCGAGCGGGCCGGGATGACCCGCAGCACCGGGGACGGCACCGGGGACTGAGTGCGCCTCGCCACGGTCCGCACCCCGGCCGGGACCCGCGCGGCCCGGATCGAGGGCGACGTCGTGGTCGAGCTCGAGGCCCCCGACGTGGGCGCGCTGCTCGCCGCCGGCGGTGACCCGGCCGCGGCGCCGGCCACCGGACGCCGGTACGCGTGGGCCGATGCCGACCTCGCCCCGGTCGTCCCGCAGCCGCCGAAGGTGCTCGCTCTCGGCCTGAACTACCGGGCCCACATCGCCGAGATGGGTCACGCGGTCCCCGACCACCCGACGGTGTTCACGAAGTTCGCCCGCGCGCTGATCGGCGCGCGCGACGACATCTGGCTCCCGCCCGAGTCGGCAGCGGTCGACTGGGAGGCCGAGCTCGGCATCGTGATCGGCGCCCCGGTGCGTCGCGCGTCGGCCGGCACTGCGGCCGCGGCGATCGCGGGCTACACGGTGGTCAACGACATCAGCATGCGCGACTGGCAGTACCGGACCTCGCAGTGGGACCAGGGCAAGACCTGGGAGCACGCGACCCCGGTCGGCCCGGTCCTGGTGACGACCGACGCGGTCGATCCCGCCGATCTGCGCATCACCTGCGCGGTCGACGGCGTGATGGTGCAGGACGGCCGGACCGCCGACCTGTGCTTCCCGCCGGTCGAGATCGTGCGCTACCTCTCGACCGTCTGCACGCTGGTCCCCGGCGACGTCATCGCGACCGGGACTCCGGCCGGGGTCGGCCACGGGCGCACGCCGCCGGTGTACCTGCGGCCCGGGCAGGTGGTGCGCACCGAGATCGAGGGGATCGGCGTCCTCGAGAACCGCTGCGTGGCCGAGCCGGTCTGAGGCGGCCCGGGGCCGTCGGGGCTCAGGCCCGCTGGAGCGCGTCCTCGGCGAGGCGGCGGGCGATGACCCGCAGGCACAGCGTCTCGTCGGCGCCCTCGAAGATCGACAGCACCCGGGCGTCGACGAAGTAGCGCGACACCGCGTACTCCTCGGCGTAGCCCATGCCACCGTGCAGCTGCATCGCCTCGCGGGTGACCCACTCGGCGACCCGGCACACGTAGGCCTTGACCATCGACGCCTCGAGCGCCCCCTCGCCGCGGCCCATGAGCTCGGCGACGTGGTATCCGAACTGCCGCCCGGCCTGGATCAGGAAGGCCATGCGGGCGAGCTTGGCCCGGCTCAGCTGGTACTCGCTCACCGACCGGCCGAACACCACGCGGTCCTGGGCGTAGCGCAGGCCGGCCTCGAACGCGGCCTCCATCAGCCCCACCGCCCGGGCCGCGGTCTGCAGCCGGCCGTTCTCGAACCCCTCCATCTGGAGGTAGAAGCCCTTGCCCAGGCCGGACTCCTCGCCGATGAGGTTCTCGGCGGGCACGAACCAGTCGGAGAACGCGACCTCGTAGGAGTGCATCCCCCGGTAGCCGAGGGTGTCGATGGCCCGGCCCTCCATCGTCCCGCCACCGGCCTGGGTGAACGCGAACGCGTGGCCCGGTGCGGGCTCCTTGTCGACCACGAACACCGAGAGGCCGCGGTGCCCGGCGCTGCGGTCGGGGTCGGTGCGGGCGAGCAGCATGGCGACGTTGGCGCGCCCGGCGAAGGTGCACCACGTCTTGACGCCGTTGATCAGGTAGCCGCCGTCGGTCGGGGTCGCGCTGACCTTCACCCCGGCGACGTCGGAGCCGTAGTCGGGCTCGGTCGCCATGATCCCGGCCATGAGCTCGCCGGTGGCGATGCGCGGGAGCCAGCGCTGCTTCTGCTCGTCGGTCCCGCCCCGCACGATCGGGGGGGTGATGATCTCGGGCCGGGTGATCAGCGATCCGCCGAGGCCGAGCGATCCCCATGCGAGCTCCTCGGTGGCCACCACCATGCCGAGGTAGTCGTTCTCGTCGCCGGAGGCGTAGCCCCCGAACTCCTCGGGCACCGACAGCCCGAACCCCCCGATCTCGGCGAGGCCGGCGATGACCTCCTCGGGGACGTCGAGGTTCTCGCGGTGCACCGACTCGGCCACCGGCCGGATCCGGTCCTCGGCGAAGCGTCGGAACGTCTCGCGTACGAGGTCGAAGTCCTCGGAGAGGTGCGCGGGCCCGCTGCCGTGGCGCTCGACCTCGGTGGCGAGGGCCTCGAGGAAGTCGGCCGAGCGGTGGGAGGCCACGAACGCCCGGGTGGCGTCGAGCGCACCGGGGGCGACGCCCCACGCGTCCTCACGGGTGTTGACCCGGGTCCAGATGTCGAAGATGGCGTCGGCGACGTAGCCGGTGGCGAGCATCGCCTCGAACGGACCGTGCTCGCCGTAGCCGAGCATCACCTGGCAGCCGGCCACGGCGCTGGCGGCGTGGGCGAGGTCGTAGGCCAGCACCTGGTGCTCGTCGAGTCGGTGCACCGAGACGCGGCCGTCGACGACGCTGCGGGCGGCGAGGGTGCGGCACCCGGTGTCGACGACCGCGGCGGTGACGTCGACGGCGAGGCGGGCGGCGGTGAGATCCGGGGTGTCGGCCATGGCCCGATCCTACCGACGGGTAATCGGGGTGCGGCCCGCCGGTGTCCGCAGCCCGGTGCCGTCAGCGGGGTGCCGAGGTCGGGGTGCTGGGCCCGGGAGGGCCGGGCGGGGTGGTCGAGCCGGTCGGGGTGGTCGGCGGCGTCGTCGCCGGCGGTGCGGTCGGACCGGTCGGGCCGGTCGGCGGGGTGATCGGTGGCGCCGGGGTGCTCGCCCCGGTCGTCGCCGGGGTCGGCGCGGTCGTCCGCGGGGTGGCGGTGGTCGACCCCTGGGTCTCGACCACGGGCTGGGTCGCGCCCGGTACGGCCCGGGCCCGCAGGCTGCACTGCGCGTCGAGCCGGGCGAACAGGGCGTCGCCGAGGAAGCCCGCGCCCTCGGGGGTGAAGTGCACGCCGTCGGCGGTGCGGACCGTGAGGGCGGTGCCCGCGACCACGACCGTGGGGGTGTAGCGACCGTCGTCGGTGTCGAGCAGGTCGTGGGCGTCGACGAACACCGCCCCGGGGACGTCGGCCACGACCTCGCGGATGACGGCCGCGACCTCCTTGCCGCCCGCTTCATGGCGGGCGTCGCGGAGCACGGGCGGTCCGACCCAGTACAGGGTCCGCCCCCCGGCGGTCAGCGCGTCGGCGACGACCCGGACCCGTGCGGCGTAGGCGGCCCGCCACGCCGGTCGCCCCGCCGGGTCGAGCGGGGTGGCCTGGGGGAGGCCCCAGTCGTTGGTGCCCATCACGAACACGACCACCTCGGGATCGAGCCGGGGCAGCTCCTGGCGGATCCGCTGGGGCCAGTCGAACGATCCGGGGCTCCCGAGTCCGCTGCCGACCCGGGACTCGTACACGGGGGCGACCACCCCGGTGGCGGCCGCCCGCGTGCCGAGCCCGGTGCCCATCGACCACGCGATCGAGTCCCCCGCGACCCACAGGCGCAGCGGCTCCGTCGGGGTGAGGCGGTCGCGGCAGGGCAGCCGCGTCGCGGTCGCGGTCGCGGTCGCCGCCGGTGTGGTGGGCGCCGGGCTGACCGCGGTGCCGCTCCGGGCCCGGCGGGCGTCGCCGTCGCCCCCGGCGAGGAGCGCCCCCACGGTGCCGCCGATCACGACCACGCCGACGACGCTGCACGCCCCGATCGCGAGCGGTCGACGTGTCCGCCGCCGTCGGGACCGCGAGGGCCGCGACCGGCGCAACCGACGCAACGTCGACGAGTCCGTCGACGAGTCCGAAGGCGAGTCCGAAGGCGTGTTCGTCGATGCACCGGTGGGGCGACGACGACCGGACGGGCGCGCGGGGGTCGACACGGTGGGTTTGCCCAGGCTCAGACGGTCTCGGGGGCCTGGTGCAGCTGGGTGCGGTACAGGTCGGCGTAGAGGCCGCCGGCCGCCAGGAGCTCCTCGTGGCGGCCCTGCTCCACGACCCGGCCGCCGTCGAGCACCACGATGCGATCGGCCGCGACGATGGTCGAGAGGCGGTGGGCGATCACGAGCGCGGTGCGACCTGCGAGCGCGTCGGCCAGGGCCCGTTGGATGGCGAGCTCCGACTCGGCGTCGAGGTGGGAGGTCGCCTCGTCGAGGATCACGACCGCCGGGTCCTTGAGGAGCATGCGGGCGAAAACGAGGCGCTGCTTCTCGCCCCCCGACATCCGGTAGCCCCGCTCGCCGACGACGGTGTCGTAGCCGTCGGGGAGCGACGCGACGAGGTCGTGGATGCGGGCCCGACGGCAGGCGTCCTCGATCTCGGCGTCGGTGGCGTCGGGGCCGGCGAAGCGGAGGTTGGCCCGGATGCTCTCGTGGAACAGGTGCGGGTCCTGCATCACCATGCCCACCGCACCTCGCAGCGAGTCGAGCGTGAGGTCGCGCACGTCGTGGCCGTCGACGCAGACCCGACCCTCGACCACCTCGTGGATGCGGGGCACCAGCAGCGCCGTGGTGGTCTTGCCCGCACCCGACGGGCCGACCAGGGCCACGAGCTCGCCGGGGGCGACCTCGAGGGTGACGTCCTCGAGGATCCAGGCGCCGGGGTCGTCGTCGGCCACGACCATGCCCTCCTCGAGCGACGCGATCGACGACTCGGCTGCGCTCGGGTGACGGAACCACACGTGCTCGAACGTCACCCGACCCTCGGGCGCCTCGAGCACCCGGGCGTCGGGCCGGTCGGTGATCAGGGCCGGGAAGTCGAGCACCTCGAACACCCGCTCGAACGACACGATGGCCGTCATGACGTCGACCCGGGCGTTGGTCAGCTGCGTGAGGGGCTGGTAGATCTGGCCGACGTAGACCACGAAGGCGGCGATGGTCCCGATCGAGATGACATCGCTGATCACGAGGTGGCCACCGACGAAGTACACGATCGCCGTGCCGACCGCGGTCACGAACCCTAGGGCGACGAACAGCACACGGGCGTACATCGAGGTGGTGATGCCGATGTCGCGCACGCGGCCGGCCCGCCCGGCGAAGTGGTCGTGCTCGGCGTCGACGCTGCCGAACAGCTTCACGACCAGCGCACCGGCGACGTTGAAGCGCTCGACCACCGTGTTGTTCATCGAGGCGTTGAGCTGCATGGCCTCCCGCGTGGCCACGACCAGCTTCTTGCCGATCCGGCGGGCCGGGATGATGAAGAACGGGAGCACCAGCAGCGTGAGGATGGTGAGCTTCCACTCCAACGCGAGCATGAAGCTCAGCGTCACGACCAGCGTGATGATGTTCGACACCACCGTGCCCAGCGTGTTGGTCACGGCCTGCTGGGCCCCGATCACATCGTTGTTGAGGCGCGACATGAGGGCGCCGGTCTGGGTCCGGGTGAAGAAGGAGATGGGCAGGCGCTGCACGTGGTCGAACAGCGCGAGCCGCAGGTCGAAGATGAGCCCCTCACCGATCTTGGCCGAGTACCAGCGCTGGATCAGGGAGAGGACCGACGAGGCGATGGCCAGGGCCACCGCCGCCGCGGCGAGGAGGCCGACCAGGGTCCGACTGTCCTCGGGGACGGCGGTGTCGAGCAGCGACCGCAGGATCAGCGGCGGGATCGCCCCGACGATCGCGGCCAGCACCACCGTGATCACGAAGCTCACGAGCTGGCGCCGGTAGGGCTGGCACAGCCCCACCACCCTTGCCAGGACCGCCCGCTCGATCCGGCGGCCCTTCACCGCGTCCGAGTCGCGGCGGAAACTCATGGCGACGCTGTGGGGACCGGTCATGGCGCACTCCAACCTAGCGAGGGCCGGGGGTCCCGCCTAACCTGCATTCCATGACCGTGCACGAGCGCCCGTTCGGCCGTTACTACGAGGACTTCGAGGTCGGCGACGTCTACCGCCACTGGCCGGGCAAGACGATCACCGAGTACGACGACCACCTCTTCTGCATGATCACCATGAACCACCATCCGCTCCACACCGACGCCTGGTTCGCCGAGACCCAGACCCAGTTCGCCAAGAACGTGGTGGTGGGCAACCTGGTGTACTCGGTCGTGCTCGGGATGAGCGTCCCCGACGTGAGCGGCTCGGCGATCGCCAACCTCGAGGTCGAGGAGCTCAAGCACGCCCGGCCCACGTTCCACGGCGACACGATTCCCGCCGAGACCAAGGTCCTCGAGAAGCGTGAGTCGGCGAGCAAGGAGGACCGTGGCGTGGTCACGGTCGAGACCCGGGGCTTCAACCAGCGCGGTGAGGAGGTCTGCTACTTCCGCCGCCGGGTGATGGTGCTCATGCGCAGCCACGCAACCCCGCGGCAGCGCCCGTACGGGTCCCCCGAGTGAGCCCGACCGGCCCCACGGTCACCTTCCACGGCGTCCGGGGCTCCACCCCCTGCGACGGCGCGCCGTACGCGCGCTACGGCGGGAGCACCTCCTCGGTGGTGCTCGAGCGCGCCGACCGTGCGCCGATCCTGTTCGACCTCGGGACCGGGATCCAGACCTACGGCGACGCCGTGGCGGCCCGGCTGGCGGCGGCCGGACCCGGCGCCGTGCCCTACGAGGCCAATGTCTGCCTCACCCACCTGCACTGGGACCACATCACCGGTCTGCCCTTCTTCATGCCCGCCTTCCGGCCCGACGCCCGCATCACGATCCACGGTCCCCGGCAGGCCGAGGGTCCCCTCGACCAGGTCTTCACCGGAGTGATGCGGCCGCCGTACTTCCCGATCACGCCGGCGCAGATGGCGGGCGACGTCCGCTTCGTCGACGTCGGCGACGACCGGTTCACCGTCGACGGGGCCACCGTGCTGAGCCGGTGGGTGCGCCACACCGACCCTGCGCTCGGGTTCCGCGTCGACGCCGACGGGCACTCCGTCACCTACATCTCGGACCACGGGCCCGGTTGCGTGCCCGAGGACCCCGACGACTACGTCCCGCCCGCGGTGCTCGAGCTGTGCGACGGGGTCGACGTGCTGATCCACGACGCCCAGCACACCCTGGCCGAGTACGAGGCGAAGCGCCACTTCGGGCACTCGTCGATCGAGTACGCGGTGCACGTGGCCGCCGAGGCCGGGGTCCGGACCCTCGTGCTGTTCCACCACTGCCCGACCCACTCCGACGCCGACCTCGACCGCATCCTGGAGCACGCCCGGGACCTCGCGGCGCGCCGCGACGGCCCGGAGGTCGTGGCGGCGTGCCAGGGGATGACCCTGCCCCTCGCCCGGGCATGACCGCGGTCGCGTGGGCCATGATGCGGGCATGAGCGAGGAGCCCGCCGCACCCGAGACCGTGCTCACCCCCGACCAGGGGGAGTTCCGCCGGGCCCTCGGCCAGTTCGCCACCGGGGTGACGATCATCACCGCGATCGCCGACGGCGAGCCGGTCGGCCTCGCCGCCAACTCGTTCACCTCGGTCTCGCTCGACCCACCCCTGGTGCTGTTCGCGGTGGCCCGGTCGTCGAGCACCTGGCCGCGCATCGAGGCGGCCCGGAAGTTCGCGGTCAACATCCTCGGGGAGCACCAGGAGGAGGTCAGCCGGATCTTCTCGACCAAGGGGGCCGACCGCTTCGGCGCCGTCGGCTGGCACCGCGGGGTGGGCGGGTCCCCGGTGCTCCACGACACCCTCGCCTACCTCGACTGCGAGTTCTGGGCCGAGTACGACGGCGGCGACCACATCATCGTCGTCGGGCGGGTGCTCGACCTCGGGGTGACCCACGAGGGCGGACCGCTGCTCTACTTCCGGGGCCACTACGGCCGGATCCACCCCGACGGGTGAGCGCCGGACCGGACCCCGCGTGCGCCCCCGGGCCCGACCCCGCGTGTGCCCCGGCGCTCCCGGTCATCGTCGATCCCGATCCGGTTCGGGTCGGCGCCCAGGTGCGGGAGCGGATCGCTCGGGGCGAGCGGGCCGCGGGATTCGTGGGCGACCCGGACGATCCGGCGCTCCTCGCGTTCGTGGCCGACGTGGTGCGGCCCGACCCCGGGCCGGGGTCACCCGGGCCCCCGCCCAGCTGAGGGCCGGGCGCCGGACGGGGCGGCGGGGCTACTCGCCGACGGTGCCGGAGCGCTGGATCGCCCGCTCGTCGGTGCCGAGGTACGAGGCGATGACGGCGGCGTCGTTGCGGACCTGCTCGGGGCTGCCCTCGGCGATCACGGCGCCCGCCTCCATGCAGTAGACGCGGTCGCTGATCGCCATCACCATCGGCATGTCGTGCTCGATGATGAGGATCGACGAGCCCAGGTCCTGCTGGATCGCCTTGATCAGCGGGCCGAACGCCTCGGTCTCCTTCTGGGCCACGCCGGCGGTGGGCTCGTCGAGCAGCATCAGCCGGGTGTCGAGGGCGAGCAGCGCCCCGAGCTCGACGATGCGCCGGGACCCGGTCGACAGCTCGCTGAGCAGGTTGTCGGCGTAGCGGTCGAGCCCGAGGTAGGCGATGATCTCGGCCGCCTGCTTGCGCTTGGTGCGCTCGCTCCACGGCGACGGTGGCAGCGCCAGCATCGACGGCACGAGCAGCGAGCGCTGGCGGGCCTCGAGCGCGACCATGATCGTCTCGCGCACGCTCAAGCCCCCGAAGATCCGTGCGTTCTGGAAGGCGCGACCCATCCCCAGGCGGGAGCGCCGGTAGGAAGGCATGCGGTCGATCCGGGTGCCGGAGAGCTCGATCGTGCCCGACGCCTTCACGAAGCCCGACACCGCGTTCATCAGGGTGGTCTTGCCCGCACCGTTGGTGCCGATGAGCCCGACGACCTCGCCGGGCCGGACCTCGATGCTGACCCCGTTCACCGCAAAGCGACCGCCGAAGGCCACCTTGACGTCCTCGGTCCGCAGCGGGAGCGCGCTCGCCGTCTCCCGCGATCGGTCGCGGTCCGAGAGCGCGGCGACGCTCGCCGTCGCCTCCCGACCCTTCTTGGGCTCCCAGCCGCTGCGGCGGGCCACGTAGGCGAGGAGCTGGTCGCGGCCGGAGTCGATGACCGAGATCAGGCCGCCGGGCACGTACAGGATCAGTATCAGCATGCCCACGCCGCTGGCGAAGAGCTGGAGCTGGTCGGTGTCGCTGAAGACCAGCGGGAGCGCCACGATCACGATGGTGCCGACGATCGCCCCCATCACCGAGGCCAGACCGCCGACCACGGCGACCGAGAGCACCCGGATCGACTCGGCGGGCACGAAGTAGTCGGGCAGCATGGTGGCGTTCTGCGCCGCGAACAGCCCGCCGGCGAAGGCGGCGACGCCACCGGAGACGCCGAAGGCGATGAGCTTGGCCCGGGTGGGGGCCACCGTGTACGCCGCGGCGTTGTTGTCGTTGTCGCGCACGGCGATGAGCGATCGCCCGATGCCGGTGCGCCGGAGGTGCGACACGATCGCGATCACCACGAGGAGCGCGGCGAAGCACATGTAGTAGTAGGCGTCCTTGTCGGTCGCGAGGTCGAAGCGGCCGATGAGCGGGATGTCGATCACCGGGGGCGTGAGGCGGGAGCCGAAGCCGGTGAAGTAGGTGTTGAGCGGGGGGGTCAGGAGCACGTACCCGCTCACGGCCAGCGCGAACCCGAGGGTGATGATGGCCAGGTACAAGCCCCGGACGCGCAGCGCCGGGATCCCGATGACGATGGCGACGGCAACGCCCCAGAGCGTCCCGAGCCCGACCGACGGGAAGAACCCGAGCGACTGCCCGTAGTAGGCGGTGAGGTACGCGCCGATCGCGACGAACGCGTACTGCCCGAGCGAGAGCTGGCCGGCCCACCCGGTGAGCACCGTGGCCGACACCGCGACCATCAAGAAGATGAGCACGCTGGTCAGATCGTTCATCGCCACCGCGGTCGAGAAGAACAAGGGGAGGGCCAGGCCGGCGACCAGCAGGATCCCGGCGCCGGCGTACCGGGCCGTACGGGCGAGCGGATGTTGGAGGAGCTCGGTGCGCGCGGCGCGGGCGCGGGGGGTCAGCGTCCAGGCCGCGTCGTCGGCCCGCTGCGACCGGGCCCGGAACAGCACGAGCACGACGAGCAGGGCGAACATCACCAGGGTGTCGATGCCGGGGGATCCTGGGCTGTTCGACAGCACCATGACCTCGATCACCCCGATGGCGATCCCGCCGAGGAGGGCGAGGGGGAACGAGACCATCCCGCCCACCAGGGCGGCCACGAGACCGCGGAGGAGGAGGTCGGGCCCGAGCGCGTTGGAGATGTCGCTCGTGCGCTGGTTGAGCACCGGGGCGGCGATGACCGCGCTGACCGCGGCCAGGGTGCCGGCCAGGATCCAGACCTGGGTCGAGACCGCCTTGACCCGCACCCCCGACAGCGATGCTGCGCTCGGGTTGTCGGCGGCGGTGCGGACCGAGAGGCCGAACCGGGTGCGCTGCAGCAGGACCGCGAGCCCGACCACGATCAGGGGCACCGCGATCAGGACGACCAGCTGCTCGCCCCGCACGCTCAGGGGGCCGAGGTCCCAGATCGACGAGAACGGCGTCGGGAACGGCTCGTTGATCTCCACGATCGGGAGCTGCAGCTGCAGCAGGAGGATGACCTGGGAGATGCCGATGGTGGCGACGAAGAGCAGGAGACGAGGCTGGCTGAACAGGCGCCGCACGACCAGCAGCTCGGTCAGCCCGCCGAGCGCCGCCCCGATGACGATGGCGAGGGGGAGCGCGGCCCAGAACGACCAGCCGTAGTTCACGAGCAGGAGGCTGATCACGCTCGCGCCGAGGGCCCCGAACTGGCCCTGGGCGAAGTTGATGACGCCCGAGGCCCGGAACAGCAGCACGATGCCGATGGCTACGAGGCCATAGACCATCCCGCGGACGACCCCGTTGAAGACGATCTGCTCGGAGAAGGTCACGGCCAGACCCATCACGCGCCCTCCCCCGAGAGGAAGACGGCCCGCAACAGGTCGTCCCGTTCGAGCAGCTCCTGGGCCGGGCCCTCGAACCGCACTCGGCCCCGCTCCATGAACACCGCCCGGTCGGCGATCGACAGCGCCACGTTCACCGACTGCTCCACGATCACCATGGTCACGCCGGTGGACCGCAGGCCCTCGACCACTTCGAGCAGCTCCTGGACGACCACCGGGGCCAGCCCGAGCGAGAGCTCGTCGATGAGCAGGAGCTCGGGCTCGAGCATCACCGCCTTGCAGACCGAGAGCATCTGCTGCTGGCCGCCCGACATCGATCCGGCCCGCTGCTTGAGGCGGTCCTTGAGCTGGGGGAAGGTGTCGAGCGCGACCGCCATCCGCTCCTTGCGTCGCACCGGGTCCTCGATGAGCCAGCTCCAGACCTCGAGGTTCTCGGCCACGGTCTGGCCCGGGAAGATGCACTCACCACCGGGAACCTGGATCATCCCCATGGCGACCCGGATCTCCGGGTCGGTGAGGGTGATGGTGCGCCCGTTCATGCGCACCACGCCGCGGTCGGGGATCACGAGCCCGCTGATCGCCTTGAGCAGGGTGGACTTGCCGGCGCCGTTGGTGCCGAGGAGCGCGAGCACCTCGCCGCGCCGCACCTCGAGGTTCACGTCGAAGAGGATCTGCACGGGCCCGTAGGAGGTGTCGAGGTTGTGCACCTGCAGCACCGGCGTGTTCTCGGGGTCGGCCTCGATCCGGCGCTGCTCGGCCTGCTCGTCGAGGAGCTCCTCGACCACGAGTGAGATGTCGCGCTTCATGAACCGGGCGCCGCGCATGACCAGCAGGCCGCCGAGGAGGGAGGCGAACGGCACCACCACGAGGAGCGCGGCGCGCTCGCCGTACGCGTCGGCCACCGCGGCGACCATGAGCCCGCCGAAGAACCCGCCGAGGAGGAAGATGTAGAAGCCGATCAGGGCGAACGCCTGGGCCCGCATTTC